>Ga0181520_10002398_pt1 | contig 34792 bp, 23 predicted proteins | sample PEATcosm2014_Bin_29_FD_132451 | JGI IMG/M metagenome (GOLD analysis project Ga0181520, IMG submission 132451) | Peatland microbial communities from MTU Mesocosm Facility, Houghton, MI, USA - PEATcosm2014_Bin02_30_metaG | ecosystem: Environmental > Terrestrial > Soil > Wetlands > Peat | place...
GTCTCTCATCCCGCGAGTTCCGTCCCATTGCAACGCGTCTCGAACGCTCGAAACTCCTCCCCAAATGGAGCCTCGTGATCCATCCCAAGCCCTGGTAGATTATTTCCCGCGGGCTGCCTAAGAGGGCGGAACGAGCACAGGCGGCATCCCGTGCGGCGGGCCGCCGAATCAATTACCGCTCCCAGACGATTGACGCCGCCTGGCGGGAACGGTATTCTTGGGGTTGGTTGGTCCGGTCGGGAGCGGCTTTGCCATCGCCGGCAGTGGCTTGCCACGAAAGCCGGCAGAGGCAACTCGCCCAGGAAGACTGGGCAATATAGGAAAGAGCGGTTTCATGCCGGGAGCCGTTCCCGTACAGCGGGTTAGAAGTATTCGGGGCGTGGCGCAGTCTGGCTAGCGCGTCTGAATGGGGTTCAGAAGGTCGCAAGTTCAAATCTTGTCGCCCCGACACGAAAGGCCCGTCGCAACATCCGTTGCGGCGGGCCTTCTGATTTCCTGCGATCTGCGGGACGTTGCAAACGCATAGAAGGTGCCTCATGACACCCTTCCGGCAAAACGCACGGCAACTTCACCCCCGCATCCTACTTTCGCCAATATATGCGTCCCCTTTACTTCACTTTACATCACTCAATCCACCGCGGGCGGTGTGACAAGCAGCACCAACCCGTCCGATGTAGTTGGAAGCAGCCGGACTGTCAACGCCAGCCACGCCGCCGTTGCGAGGCAACGCCAACGTGATGCGACGACGGCCAGGAATCGAGCCATTGCTGCCTTGGCGGCCGGCTATGCGGAGATCACCCCGGCGCGGCCCCGTAGGTGAACTGATCGGCCGTCGTGGTCGTGGATGTGCCCTTGGACGTGGCGACCGTCACGTGCACCGTGCGGGTGCCGGCAGGGCTCGTCGCTGTGATCTTCGTGGACGAGTTGACTGCGAAGGCCGGCGCCGGCGCGCTGCCGAAATCGACCGCCGTGGCGTCGGCAAAGCCGACGCCGGTGATAATCACCGTCGTGCCGCCGCCCGCCGGGCCGGAGTTCGGACTAATGCCCGTTACCGCCGGTGCGCCGGTCGTATAGGTGAATTGATCGGCCGAGGTAGGCGTGGACGTGCCGCCGGAGTTGGCGACCGTCACGTGAACGGTGCCTGTGCCGGCCGGGCTGGTGGCCGTGATCTTTGTGGACGAGTTGACGGCAAAGGCCGGCGCCGGCGCGCTGCCGAAGTCGACCGCCGTGGCATCGGAAAAGCCGGTGCCGGTGATGATCACCGTGGTGCCGCCCGCCGTGGAACCGAAGTTCGGACTGAGTCCCGTCACCGCCGGCGCGCCGGTCACATAGGTGAACTGATCGGCTGAGGCGGGCGTGGACGTGCCCCCGGCGGTGGTGACCGTCACGTGCACGGTGCCGGTGCCGGCGGGACTCGTGGCCGTAATCTTGGTGGACGAATTGACGGCAAACGCGGGCACAGAGGTCGCGCCGAAACGGACTGACGTGGCATCGGTGAAGCCGGTGCCGGTGATAATGACCGTGGTGCCGCCCCCCGTTAGACCGAAGTTGGGACTGATGCTGGAAATCGTGGGTGCCCCGGGCAGGGCGTAGCTGAACTCATCGGTGGCGGAGGTGGCCGAGGTACCGGTGGCGTTGGTGACCGTCACGTCGACCGTGCCCGTGCCGGCGGGGCTCGTGGCCGTGATCTGGGAGTCGGAAACGACGGTGAACGAGCTGGCCGGGTTGGCGGCGAACTGTACCGATGTGGCGCCGGTAAAGCCGCTGCCGGTGATGGTCACCGAAGTCCCACCCGCCGGAAAACCAGTGCGCGGATTAACCCCCGTGACCGTGGGCGCCCCCGCCGCGACGAAGGTGAACTGATCGGCGGTGGAAATGGCGGAGGTGCCGTTGGCATTGGTGACGGTGACGTTGACGGTGCCCGTGCCGGCCGGGCTAGTGGCCGCGATCTGGGTGTCGGAGACGATGGCGAACGACGCCGCCGTCGAGCCAAAGTTGACCGCCGTGGCGCCGGTAAAGCCGGTGTCGGTGATGATCACCGTGGTGCCGCCGACCGTCGGACCGGAGTTGGGACTAATGCTGGAAATCGTGGGTGCCGCCGGCGACGTGTAAGTGAACTGATCGGCGGCGGAAACGGGCGACGTGCCGTTGGCGGTGGTGACCGTTACGTTGACGGTGCCTGTGCCGGCCGGGCTGATGGCCGTGATCTGCGAGTCGGAAACGAAGATGAACGAACTCGCCGCGTTGGCGCCGAAGCGGACCGCCGTGGCGCCGGTAAGGCCGCTGCCGGTGATGACCACCCTGGTGCCGCCCGCCGTTGGACCGGAGTTGGGACTGATGCTGGAAATCGTGGGTGCCGCCGGCGACGTGTAAGTGAACTGATCGGCGGTGGAAACGGTCGACGTGCCGCTGGCGGTGGTGACCGTCACGTCGACGGTGCCGGTGCCGGCCGGGCTGAGGGCGTTGATCTGCGAGTCCGAAACGACAGTGAACGAACCGGCCGCTGTAGAGCCAAAGTTGACCGCCGTGGCGTCGGTAAAGCCGGCGCCGGTAATGCCGACCACGGTGCCACCCGCCGGAGGCCCGGATTGGGGACTGATGCTCGTGACCGTGGGCGTTCCCGCCGCCGCGAAAATGAACTGACCGGCGGTGGAAGTGGTGGAGGTGCCGCCCGCGTTGCTGACCGTAACGTTGACGGTGCCGGCGGCGGCGGGGCTGATGGCCGTAATCTGGGTGTCGGAAACGACGATGAACGAGGCCGCCCGCGTGCCGCCAAAGTTGACCGACGTGGCGCCGCTAAAGCCCGCGCCGGTGATCGTCACCGCGGTTCCGCCCGCCGTGCTGCCCGCCGTGGGGCTAATGCCCGTCAGTGTCGGCGCGTTCCATGTGCCCACCACGGGCGCCCCCGCGAAATTGGCCGGGCCGTAGACGAACGTCGCGGCGGCAAACCCGCTCTGGTTGCTGCCGTCCAGCAGAAACGTCGAGCTGGATGGCTCGTACAGCCCCACGACGTCGGAGCCCGATCCGGTCCAGTCGCCGGTAATGGGTTTCAGGTTCAGTCCGCTGTTCGAAGGGCCATACAAGAACGTGTTGTCGGCCACCCCCGTGCTGTTGCTGTTGCGCAAGAAGAAAAGCGAGCTGGTCGGGTCGTAGAGGCCGACGGTGGCCGCCGTGGCGCCGAATGTCCACCGGCCGGCGATGGGCAGCAAATCGTTGTTTGCCGGACCATAGGCGAAGACTACGTCGGTAATGGTGCTGCCGCTCTGCTCGCGGAGGTTGAACGTGCCGCTGCTCTGATCGTACAACCCGACCTGGTCCTTGCCGGAGCCGTTCCAGTCGCCGACCACGGGCAGCAACGTGTTATTGGTGGGGCCGAATTGGAACTGGGTAACCAGGCCGGTCTGGCTGGGGTCGTTGGAGTTTCGCAGATAGAACATGCCGTTTACCTGGTCGTAAACGCCAATCGTCGCCGTGCCGTCGCCGGTAAAGTCGCCGGAAATCGGGATCAGGGCGTTGCCGGCCGGCTGGAACGTTACCTGCGTATTGCCGAAGCCGCTATCGTTGCTGTTGCGGAGGAAGAATTGCGAGCCGCTCGTACTATAGAGGCCCACCGTAGACACGTCCGATGCCGCCTGCGCCGGCGTCGCCACCGCGCCGGTCTGGGGCATCGCGATGTCGGCCGCGAGCACGGGCTGCGCGGCCGCAACAGAACAGGCGGTTGCCAGCGGCGAGGCACTCAGCAGGCAACGATCTTCGAGGAACTCGACGGCCAAGCGGCGAAGGCCGTGCCCTCGGAATTTGTCGGATCGCCGCATCAGGAAATTACCGAGCCCCATGGCGAGCCTCTTTTGCGCAGTAGACCCCTCGAACCACAAAGAAGTCTACGGAGGGAGGCTCGGCAGGGAAAGCTCGGAAAAATCTCGGCGGACCGGAAGCGGCCGACCAGGCCGACCAACGGCAGGCGGGCAAATGGGAGTTTCCGGCACGGACAACGCGGCATTATCAACGGAACTTCCAGAGCCTTCTGAACGATACAAAACCCAAGAAGCTCGCGACGCCGCAGACCAACAATCCGGCCATGGCCGGTTCTGGCGCCACCGCCCTTGCTCCCATATAGCTGCCGTCGTCGGCGCCATGGGTGATCTGCGGGTCACAACTCGGGTCCAAGCACATGTAGTTGGGACTGTTGATGTCCGTCGAGTAGAACTTCGGTGTCACGGGGTCGGCTTGACCATAGGGGGCGTATTTGTCGGTGCCATCCAATTGCACGAAGTACGAAGGGCCGTCCGCGTTGCCCCAGAAAGCGCTATTGGTCACCGCAGGCGACAGGGGGCCGACCCACCAATATTGGCCGGTTGCGTCGTGGCCGTCGGGAAAGCCCACCATGCCGACCAGCTTGTTCATGCCGATCAACGAATTCTTGATCGTCAGCCCGGGCAGGTACTTGTCCAAGATAATGCCCGCAGTTTCCTCGTTCTCATCCATACTGCCATTGTTGACAATCGTCAGGTGGTCTAGCGACGAGCCGGGCATGGCGTAGGTGGTAGCGGTCTTGCCTATCAGGCTCCCGAGGATGAATTCAATCCCGCTGCGCGCGTTGGAGTTGATAATCGTATTGCGGACGGTGCAGTTTTGCAGCGTCTCGGAACTGTTGTCGGGTTCGAAGTCCATTCCGTCCTTCGGGTTGGTGCCGGCCGTGTTGACAATCGTGCAGTTATTGACCAGCAGGCCGTTGACGCTGATCACGCTGATGCCGTTGCGATAGGCGTTGTTGATGGTGCAGTTCTCGATCGTCACGTTTTGGCTGTACGTGGTGCTGGCGCCGGCGTTCACAATCACCCCGTCCCCGCCCGTGTTGAGGATATTCAGGCCATTGACCGTGCAATTCGTCACGCCCGTGAGATTGATCGCGTGCCGGCTTTCGCTGGGTTGATAAGGCGCCTTCGTATAATCGGCCTGCTGCATCTGCAATGTGGCGCCGGGGCCGACCATGCTCACGCCGCTTCCCGTCACGTCGAAAAGACAGTCGCCAGTGCCCGTGAACGCTCCAGGCTTGGCCGTGACCGTCACGCCGCTTTGGAAGAGGATCTCCTGGTTGTTGTTCGCCAAGGTAATGGGAGAACTGACGAACCAGTCCGACGCCTCCTGGGGGACGTACACGTTCTGGCCGGTGTTGATGGCGGCCTGCAGGGCGGCCGTCGCGTCGGTCGCGTTGTAGCCGCCGCCGCACGTCGAGGCATCGATAAAGTCGGCTGGCATTGTCGCCAAAACCGATTGGGCAACGAGAAAGCACATTGCTGCCGACGCCAGGTATACGCCGCGGTGTAGCATCGCGTTAGGCTTCACGGACGCCTCCGATCTTGCAAGAGAATGCTTAAGACACACCGATGGATCCGCCAGAATCGGCCGCTGCGAGGCAGTCGATAAGAACCCACAACCAGATCGGGCAAGGCGATGCCTTGCTCCTGGGGAGCAGATCCTAGAAATCATAATACCGACGCTGCCTCAATAAGTGCCGATCACCAATGCAACGAACAAAGGGCCTTGACCACGGTGTCTCCGCTCCTTGACGGCCACAAACGCCCTTATCCTGTCATACCGTGAACTTTTTTGCAAGCGTTTTGCCGGTGGGGGAAGGCAAGAAGGGGGCAAAAAGTGTCAGCCGACATTTTCCAGTTGCAATGACCTGAAGCCGCTCCAGGCTCGTTTGGCCGCACAGTTTACCATTGCCCCCGTCCAGCCCCCCCACGGATTTTCCGCCTTCGCCGGTCATTCTCGATGGCCTCGAAACCGTATGCCACACCTTGGTTCAACGCAGTCTCGTCGGCTTAGGGCCCATGTCCGGCAGCCAGTTCAGCGGAAAACCGTTCACGTTTTGTGCCGACACGAACTTTCCTTGGGCGTCGAACGTGAAAATCTGGTTCATGATCGTTGTGTCCTTGCCGTGAGTCAGAAAGTACTTGTAGCGGACGGAGGACGAGCCGCTCGGCGGGGCCAGGTTCGGCACCTGTTCCCATTCAATCGTCTCGTAGGATGTTTTCTCGGGGAGTTTCTGGCGGACGTACTGTTCGACCAGCTTCTTCAGTCGCTCCATTTCCGTAGCGTTGGCGAATCCCTCCATCGCCTTGTCGTAAGGCGTTTTCAAGTCGAACGTGTTGCTCTTTTCGAGGGCAACTTCGACCTGTTTCCCCTTCTTCACTTCCACGGGTATGCACCAGCAGGCGGGTTTTCCGTCGACACAGACGGTCTTGGTCACGACCCACTTCTTGCCGGCTGGCCGGTTCGACGAAATGATGTGCTCGGTGTGGGGAACTTTCCTAGCGGAACGCTGCGTCAACAGCCAGAGGTTATTCCCCTTGACTTCCCGAAAGCCCAGGTCCCAGTCCACCTCCATCTGGATTTTCCGCAACTGTTCCCGGCGGGTCTTGTCCTCGGCCATCCCCAGTTGCTGCCGGTTGTATTGTTGCGACCGCTGGACCTGGGCGATGAAACGGAGGGTGGGATCGTCGTCGACGACGGCAAACTGCACGGCGGGTGGGTCCAGGCCCGGCATGTCCAAAGCGATGCCGATGCGCCAATTCTCGCGCTCCCAGCGCTCATGGTCCTTCTTTTCCGCCGCCGAGAGCGCGGGCGATCCAGCTTTGCCGGTCTTGGCCGCCGCGGCGGGTTTCCCGGCCTGTGGGACGTGCGGGGTACCACTCACTTTCATGTCGAAGTAGTAGGTACGTCCGGCAAGCACGGCCTCTCGGACTTTCGCGAAGACTTGTCGGAGCTTGCCTTTCTGCTTCTCGGCTTCTTTGACGGCGTCGCCCGGGCTGCGTAACACTCCTGTATCGCCCGTGACGAAATCATCGGCGATCATCTTCCACAATCCGTTGATCCGGCCAACGCATTGCCCACCATAATGCAGTCCCGGGCCAGGCGGCGGCTCGTCGATCTTGCAGATCACCACGGCCAGATCGTCGCCGTAGGTAACCACCTCGATGAGTTTTACGCCGAGCATGGTCTGGTCGAAATGTTTTGGGCCGTTCGGATCATACTTCAAGGCGTCTTCGATGTCCCGGCTGACATCCGGTCTGAACTTGACCCAGCTCAGGTCATTGACGGCGTGCATGTCCTTTCGTCCCATCGCCCGGCACCAGGCCGCCGTAGCCGACTCGGGCGTCGAAAGGTCGATCTTCTCGGGAAACTGTTTGACCAGCTTGTTGACGGCCCGCGGTTCCGGCGGGGCCGCTTCGAGCACCCGCGTGCCGGCCACCACCAGCGCGATGAGCAGGAAAACGGCCGTCAAGGCCGCGGCGGTCCAACGATTGACTCGGGTCATGATCCGTCTCCTTCGGTCCAAGAGGTCGGCCACCCGGTCTTCCAGCCTCCACTGGCAATGGAACAGACCGAGTGCCGTGGGTTTCGGCGATGCCCCGACCAACAACTGCGACAAGGCCAGCAAGGTCCGCGCGTAGCGGGGTGCGCCCGTGCGTCGCAGCACGTAGTTGTCACAGACTTCCTCGCGGGCCCGGGCCAATTCCCGGTTCAGCAGATGCACCAGCGGATAAGGCCAGAACAACGTCCCGGCCAGCCGCTGCAACAGTCCCACCGCCTGATGGCGGCAAATGGCATGGGCGCATTCGTGGACCATGACGTCGATCAGGTCCGGCTCCCGGAGCATTCCCAGCACGTTTTCCGGCAGGATCACCAGCGGACGTAGGAGCCCGACCATCACCGGCCGGTCCAGGCCGGCCGAGGTGGCCAGCAGCTGCAGCCGATCGGTTCCCAGCGCTTGGCGAACCTGGCCCAGCAGTTCGGCCATTGGCTCGCCGTCGAGCGGTCGCGCCGCCCGCCTGACCACGGCGATCAACCACAGCCCATGGCACCAGCGTGCTAAGGAGATGGCCATTCCCACGAGCCAGGTGGCCAGGGCCAACGCGGCGAGCGCCCGGAGAATGTCGGCGAAAGGAGGCGCAGGCGGGCTCTCGGGACGCGGTGCTTGCCTGGGGCTTCTCGCCGCAGGTGCGCGGGGTATTGGTGCTGGTTGGGGCGCGGCCGGCATCTCGGGGGTGGCGGGGTCCGCGACACGGGCCGTGGGAAGGAACATGGGCGTCAGTTCGGCAGGCAAAACAGGCGCCGCAGGCGGTCGCAGCGTCACCACCGCCGTGCCGGTCACCTGCATCAGCCACGCGAAGAGCGGACTGGCCAGCACGCACCCGAGCGCCACCACATAGAGGCTGTGACGCTAGGCGGCGTTCCAGCGGCTTCCCAGCCGGGCCAAGAGCCGGGCCGTCAGAATAATCACCGTTACCTGGACCAGCACGTTGGCGAGCAACAGTAGCGAGGCATCGTCAGGATACATGCGCAACAGCACGTTCATGGGTCATTCCTCCCGCATTTCGTTTTCCGCTTTTTCGAGCATGACCTTGATTCGCTCCATCTCGTCGGCCGACAGCCGGCCGCCTTCCAAGAGCGTGAGCACCAGCCCCTCGGCCGAGCCTTGGAACGCGGCGTCGACGAGCCGGCGGACCAGCCGGGAGAGGACTTTCTGGCGGGGATGGGCGGCCGAGTAGAGATACGTCCCACCCACGGCCCGATGGTGCAGCCAGCCCTTTTCTTCCAGACGGGTGACCATGGTCGAGACCGTGTTCCGCGACAGCGCGCGGCGTTTGCTGAGGGCTTTCCAGACCTGGCCCACGGTGGCGGTGCCCTGGTCCCAGACGATGTTCATGATTTCCAACTGGGCCTCGGAGAGCGGCGGCAATTCCGGTTTTGGCATGGGGCAACTCCTTGTTTTTCCTGCGCCTACAGGTGTCATTATACCTACATCCGTAGGCGCGTTAAGAGGGCGGAGGGAATTTTTCCGCAGTCGTCGCGCTGTAGGGAACGGCCTCCGTACCGTTCCGTGGCGTCCGTGCCCGTTCCCCGGCGTCCCGTCGGCCAACGCGGAACGCCGCGGAGGGCGTTCCCTACAGCGCTTAACCGCTCGACGGGCCGCTTGCCAAAATGCTCTGGCCCCCTACAATCTGAGTCTGCCACGACACCCATCCCCACCCGCCGCGATAGCGCGCCCGCCAATCGAAAAGGAGAATCCCGTTGAGCCGTCTGCTGCCCTGGCTAACCGTCGCTGTTTTGCTCTTTACGGCCGTGGGCCGTGCCGAGGAAGGCGAGTGGAGCCGCTTCCGCGGTCCCAACGGCACCGGCATCAGCTCGGCCACGACGGTGCCGGCCACATGGACCGAGAAGGACTATAACTGGAAGGTCAAGTTGCCCGGCGTGGGCCATTCTTCGCCCGTGGTGTGGGGACAGCGCATTTTTGTGACCTGCGGCAATGCCGAAACGGCGGAGCGGACGGTTCTCTGCCTGGATGCGGCCGACGGCCGGCCTCTGTGGCGTCACGACTATCCCTCGGCGACGTACGCGCAACACCCGGACAGCGGCTACGCGTCGGCAACGCCAGTCGTGGACGGCGGCGGCGTGATCGTCACCTGGACCACGCCGGCCGAAGTCACTCTGCTGGCTCTCAGCCTGGACGGCCGCCAAGTGTGGCGCCGCAACCTGGGCCCGTTCATCGCTGTGCAGGGAAGCGGCTCGTCGCCGATCATCTGCGGCGATCTGGTCGTGTTGGCCAACGATCAGGAGAACCCCAGCCTCATTCCCGGTCACAAAAAGAACCCGCCCGAGCCGATCGGCAAGAGTTCTCTGATCGCCGTCGATCGCCGCACCGGTCGCACGCGCTGGACGATCGATCGGCCGACTGCATTCTCGTCGCTTTCCACGCCTTGTATCTATCGCCGGCCTGATGGCCGGACATGGCTGATCTTTACCAGTACCCTTCACGGCATCACGCTGGTCGACCCGGCGACGGGCAAGATCGATTGGGAACTCGACCAGAAGTTTGTCGACCGCTGCGTCAGTTCGCCGCTGGTGGCCGGAGACCTGGTGTTTGCCGGCTATGGCGCGGGACTGCGCGCGACGCGCTACGTGGCCCTGCGGCTGACGTCGCCGACTCACCCCGGGGCGCCGGCTGTGGCCTACGAAATCCCTCGGGCGGTTCCCTTGGTGCCCACCCCCGTGGCCAGCAACGGCCGACTCTTCTGTTGGACCGATGACGGCATTGTCTCTTGTCTGGGGTTGGCCAACGGGGAACTCATCTGGCGGCAGCGCGTCGGTGGGGCATATTACAGCTCGCCCATTTGCGTCAACAATCGCTTGTACTGTATCGCCAAGAATGGCGAAGTCGTGGTGTTGGCTGCCGCGGACAAGTTCCAGGTGTTGGCCCGCGTGCCGCTGGGCGAGCCCAGCTTTGCCACGGCGGCGGTTGCCGGCGGGGTGATGTATCTGCGGACCCGTTCGCACCTGTTCTCGCTCGGCGGGGCGGGGAAAGCCGACTCGCCGACCGCACGGCGTGGACGCGGCGGCTAAACCTGGCCTGCCTTGCAAAACCTTCTTGCCGGCCTACAATCGGGGGACTACGGTAATCCATTCCAATATTCCAGCCCGGCCGACGAATTACTCTGCAACCACGCGTCCTTTTTTTCGAGGCGACTTCCATGAGTCGACGATTGGCGATTGCTGGCTTGATGATGGTGTTGGTGGTGCTCTGGATCGCGCCGCGGGCCCCCGCCGCGGAGGATATCCTCAAGCTGGTGCCCGACTCGGCATCGGGCCTGGTGGTGATCAACGATCCGGCCGCCGTCGACGCCAAGCTGCAAGCGTTGGCCGGCGAGATGCAGTTGCCGGTGCCCAGCCCGCTGGCGATGCTGAAGGGTGTGTACGGCATCACGGAAGGAGTCGACGAGAAGGGCACGATTGCCTTGATCGTGCTGCCGCCGGAGATCGAGGGCGGCTTGCCCACTCCCATTCTGCTGATCCCGGTCACCGATTACGCGAAGTTTCTTGCGCCGCTGAAGCCGAGAAAGCCTATCGATAGCGAGCTGACCAAGATCGAAGTCGGGAACTTTTTGGCCCGCGCTCGCCACATCGGCGGTTATGCTGCGCTGACCGACAACGAGAACTGGGAGATCCTCGCAGGAACGCTGAAACTGGCCGAGAAACCTTCGCCTGCACTCCTGTCGTGGCGCCGCTGGCTGACGGTGAACGACGTCGCCGGCGTGCTGCTGCAACCGGGCGTCAAGCGGCTGGCCGACAAGGCGCAACAGCGGATGGAAATGATGAAGTCGGTTCTGGCCCGCGCCGGCGAGAAGGCCCAAGCGGCGGCGGGCGTGTTCGCTGTTTACGGAGGGATGATCGAGGCGGCGAAAAAGGAAGTCGTCGGTTTCGGCGTGGGCGTTCAGCTCAACAAGCAGCACGTGCACCGCATCTTTAGCCGCACGTCGCTCGCGCCGGAGGGCACGTGGGCCGCCGCGCTGGCCCAAGCTGGCGCCTCCAAAGAGAACCTGCTGGCCGGGCTGCCGGCCGGGCCCTTCGTGGTCGCCGGCGGCGCGGCTTTGTCCGATGCCGCGTGGAAGGCGATGATGAAGTCCTCCACCGGCATGATGAAGGCGATGCCCGAGGTTTACGGGTTGAAGGAAGAGCAAGTAAACAAACTGTCGAAATCCGCGGCCGACATGATGAAGGGAGTCCGCTCGATGTCGGGCGTCCTGGAACTGGGCAAGGACGGCGAACCGCTGTTCTCCCAGGCGATCGGCATGATGCGGGTCGACAATGCGCAGGCGTTTTTGGCCAATTATGAGAAGCAAGGCAACCTCTACAGCGGGCTCGCCAAGGGCGCCAAGAGTCCATTGATCCAGCCGGCACAGTTCGAAAAGAGCGAGATCGGTGGCACGCCCGCCCTGCAAGTCAGCAAGAAGACCCCGCCGCCTCCGGAAGGCATGGCCGCATCGCCGCAGGCGCGCTTTACGGACTTCTTTTTCGGACCGGGCGGAAAAGTGGTTACCTGGCTCGTACCGGCCGATGAACACACGGTGGTAATGGGCTACGTGAACAAGGATCGTTTACAGCAGACGCTCGCCGCCATGAAGGAAGGCAAGCCTGACCTGGCCGCCGACGAGGACGTGGCGAAAAGCGTGGCCCTGCTTCCGGCCAGCGCCGTAGCCAGGGCCTACCTGAGCCCCCGTGGCGCGATTAGTTTTGTCCAACGCACCGGAGCGATGCTAACCCCCGCGGCGGGGCCCGCGGCGCCGTCGAAGTTCAGCACGCTGCCGGATTTTCCCAAAACGCCCCCCATCGCCTTCGCCGTGACCACGGCGCCCAACGAAGTGCGAACGCATCTGGCCATTCCCGCCGAGGTGCTGCGTGCCCTCGGCCCTTACGTGGGCCAGGTGATGGCCGCCCGCGCCAGCAGCAGATCGACCGAGACGCCGTAAGCGGCAGAAAACGCGTAGAAGCGGCGTCTCGCCGCTTTGTGCGGGCAGACGGGCCTCGACAATGCCGAACAACGCGGCGAGACGCCGCGTCTACGGCGGGGTGAATGATTGCCCGCACGACCTATTCCACTGTCAGGCGGCATCCATAGAGCCCATACACCTCGCTCGTCCATCGCAGCGCGGCGGCGCGAGCGGCGGGGGGAACCGGATCGCCGCTGGCCCATTTCGGCTCGATGACCCGCAGCGGGCGCGGCGCCACCACGGCCATGATCTGCGGAATGTCGGCGTGCTTCAGAATGTGCGGGATGCAGGGCGCGATCGAGCCGTAGCCGCCCAGTTTTCGGCTCCGCACCGACTTGTCGTTCTTCTCGTCGGCGTAGGCGAACGGAAGGCCGTAGCCGGCCGCCGAATAGTACGACGCCAGCAGGCCGCGGACCTCGACGGCAGCAACGTCGTCCCTCTGAGCAGCGGCCAACAGGGCAACCAATCCCATTTCGCCCTCGCCGTGGATCGCCACTTTCAGATGGCCGCCGGCGGCCTGCTGGGCGGCGGCCATGGTCACCAGGCAATCGCGAACCCAATAGCCGGCCAAGGTTTCGCCCAGCTTGAGGGCCGCGATTCCCACGTCGTAGTCTCGAAATCCGTTGCAGCCGCCTTGCTCGTTGAAGTGCGTTTCGCCCGTGCTGCGCAGGTCGGGGCAGACGACCCAGGCCCCGGCGGCCGCCAAATGCCGGCGTTCCTCCGACGCCGAGGTGGACTTCATCCCTTCGGGATGCAAGAGCACGACCAGCCGGCCGTCGGGCCGAACGCCCTCGGCCGGGGCAAACAAGTGCATGGGGATTTCGATTCCCGCGTCGGCCTCGGCCACCAGCTTCCGGCACTCGCCCTGCTCCGCGCGAAAGGCGCCGATCGTCTTGCAACTGACGTCCTTCACGTCCGGCGGCGTGCCGAGCAGGCCGAGAATCTGCCGCCGCAGCCCGTTTCGCTGCGTCTGCCACGCCGCACGCGTTTTTGGCGGCGGGGGCAGGCGCTCGACCAGCCGGCCCAGCTCGTGCTGAACATAAGCGGTGGGTGAAAGAATGTCGGTAGGCCGCTGCCCAGCGGACCAGAAACAGAGCGTCTGCTGGGCAAGCTGCCGATCGCGAATCGGTTGAAGCGACGACTCGGCGGGCGAGGCACCGCTGCTGCCGCCCGCCCACCACTCGCTGAGGAAGCCGGCCGCCCGCTCGCGCATCGACTTGGTGTAATCGTGGGGGCCCTCGATGACTTTGTAAGCGTACCGGCCATCGACCCCGAGCAGTGCGTAAGTCTGCCGCGTCAGGGGATGCAGTGCCGGAATCTGGGCCGCCGTGACCGAGTAGCGTTTCGCGGCGATGGCCTGGTCGATCTGGCCCTCGCGCAAGAGCCGCTCGCCTTCGCTCGTTAGCGGCGCCTGCACCGAGGGGCAGATTTCCATCAGCGGCCGCGGCGCCACCAGGGCGCGGATCAGCTCATCGTCGGCCACGCGGAACATGCCCACCATCAGGTCGCACTGGCCTTGTGGCCCCGCGCCCCAATTGGCCCGCGCCAGCGGTGCCACGGCCACGGCGACGGCCGCCCGGGCCCGCGGGTCCAGGGCGGCAAACCAGAGGCTGTGCGTGCCGCCCATCGAAACGCCGGTGACGGCCACCCGCTGGGCATCGACTTCCGGCCGCGCCAACAGCCAGGACAACTCGGCCTGATGATCGGCCATGATCAGTCCCATCAGGCTCTGGCCGGCCGTCAGCAGAAAAGCCATAGCCTGCGAGTCGTGGCCCTCGCTCCAACGCGGGTTCTCGCCCCGTTCGGTCTGGCCGAACGGCTCGACGAGCAACACGATCCAACCCCGCTTGGCAAACGACAGGCATCGCTCCTGCATGCCGGGCGTCCAAAAGGGGTCGCCGTGCCCGGGCAGCATCAGGAGGGCCGGCTGGCGAGCCACAGATTTGCCCACCGGCCTGGGCAAGAACAGTAGCGCCGGCGAGCCGACGCCGGGCCGCAAGCGGAGCAGGTGCTTCTCGACGCGGACGCCGTCCAGCGTAACGACGCCTTGCAACGTGGCAGAAACCGCGGCTTTCTCGGTCGGCATCAAGTACGTCGCGGCCAGAGCTTGCCGCAGCCGCTCCGGCTGGCGGGCGACGCGCTCGGCCGGCCACGCGGCCCGCAGCGCGGCGATCGCCTGGGCGAAGCGACGGCGGAAATATTCGCCCATCATGTCGTCCCGCTTTTCCCTGAGCACCCGCCAGGGCAGCGAGCGGTTGCTGCCGGCCCGCTCGGGGAAGCGGGAAAAGATCGATTCCAACTGGGCGTAGCGCAAAACCCGCAATGGGCCAAGCTCCACGTGGACCGTCGCGGACACCTGATCCGGCCAGGTGTAGAGGGACACGCCGACAATTCGCTCCCAATCGATGCGCGTCCGAGTGTAGCGGACCCAGCCGGGACTTACCCAATACGGCCAGACCACGTAGTACCAGCGGCCCGCTTCCAAGCGGGTGCGACCCAAGAGACTGAGCACGCTGGTTTCGGCTCCGACGCCGTCGGCATCGCCGAGCACGATCTCGAGCTTTTCCAGCGGCCGGTCGGCCCGCAGCCAGAACGCGAGCACGTCGCCGGCCAGGTTTTGGGCCGGAAAACTGCCGCTCATCGTGGCCAGGTCGCGCCCGTTTCCCTTTTCCCAACGGAAACGAAAAGGCTGCTCGCGGTCCGGCGTCTGAAATTGCGCGGCATCTTCGAGGTGCGCGTCTTTTCCGCTCCACGCGGCCGGAACAATTAGCGTGCCGTCCTGCGCGAACCCGGTTGCACCTGGAAGGATCGCTGTCAGAAGCAGCGCGCCAAGTATCACGAAAACGAGCCTGCGGGGCGCCCGATGTTCGACTGGCTGCGGCATGATCGCTCCTAGCGGTATGAGGCGGGCTCCGCTAACGCAGAAGTAAGTGGAATTGCCCCATCATACGCGGTCAGCAACGCGTTGCCAACGTGGCGGACCACGCGCAGAACGCATGACGGCGGGCGGCGGTGGGATGCCTTAGATTCCGAAAAGCGATGCCGAGTGTAGCCGCCGTGTCCACGCGACGTGAGTGGCGATCCGTAGCGAACGCCCTCCGCGGCGTGCGGCGCGGCACAGAGGCAATCCTGTTCGGCACGGCAATTGTCAGCGTGGCAGACATTCATCATGGGGCAGTTGCCCGTTGTGCTCGAGGGCCGTTCACGGCCCTTTCCGCGTAGCGGTAATAGGCCCGGCGTTCACGCCGGGTACGGAGGAGATGCTGCGCTGGCAGACTGTCAGGCTCGTTTACGAGCCTTCTTTCGCGTAATGTCAACGACGCCCGTGAACGGGCGTGACAAAAACGGAGGGGGAAAAACACAGGAGGGAAATCGGCCGGAACCCGGCGTAAACGCCGGGCCTAACACCGCCTGCGGCGGCCAAGGGCCGTGAACGGCCCTCAAATCAAGCGAGCATATCTCGTGCCGAACAGGAATGGCACAGAGGCCGCTCCCTACAGCGTCCTACCGCCCCGCTAGCTCCGCACACGCAGGCGGCGGGGCGAAGTTTCGACAGCCACCTTGTGCAAAGCTTCGGTGAGGGAGAGACGGCGATTGCCGGCGACGCACGCCTTCGGCGGCTCGGCGACGGGCGCGGCCACTTCGGCGTGACCGTTCGTCGCCGTAGCGGTTTGGCTGCTCGCCGGTTGCGGCGACGGCACGGCCAGGAAGACGACGCCGAAGCCGGCCAGCAGGCCGCCCACGATGCCGCCCAGTGCGATCATGATCCGGCTGGGACCGATCGGGTAAATGCCGGCGTCGGGCATGTCGATGCGGCTGATGAGGCTGGCGGCCTTGGCACTGGCGCGGGCGGCGTGGGCCTCGGCCAGGTTTTGCTCGGCCCGGTCCAACAGTACGGCCCGATTCTTCGTCTCGGCCACTTCGTTCGTATAGCTCGCACGGACCTTCGCCAAGCGGTCCAATCGTTCGTTCGTCTCGGCTAACTGCTCTTCCAGGAGGGCGTGGCGGTCGGCAATCACCCGTAACTCGACCTCGACGCCGCGGCGGGCCAGCGCCAGTTCGTTGTGCAAGTGGCGGCCGATTTCTTCTTCGGCCTCTCTGGCCGCCCGCACGCGGGGATGGTCGGCCGACATCGTTCCCATCAGGGTGGCCGTACGCAGTTGCGCGTCGACCAGCCCGTCCTTGAGCCGCCGCAACGAGGGATGCGAATCGAGCAAGCGATTCGGCATGGCCACCAGCCGGCCGGGATCGTTTTCGGCCTTGGTCAAGACGGCCAGCAACTGCCGGTTGCTCTTTTCCGTCGCGGTATTCTCGCGGAGCTGGCTGCGGACGTCTTCGCCGCTCCGCCGCAGGGCGCTATCGCTGCTGGCCATCTCTTGCATCGATCGCAGCTCGGCCAGGTCGCTGCCCACGCCATGCTCGGTCGCAGCCAGGGCGGCGGTCGCCTCGTCCAGGTCGGCCTTCGCCAGGCGAACCGTCTTGCTCAGCTCGTCGATCATGCTCTGGGCCTTGGCATCACGGAGCTGCTGAAACTGGACTTGCAGTTGTTTGAAGACGGCCTCGTTCAGCGCGACCGATCGGGCGCGATCGTCGGCCCGCACGGCGAGATAGAAGACTTCCGTCTTGCCGAACTCGGCTCCCTTGGGCGGCACGAGCTTGACGTACTTGCGGAAGGTCTCGATATCGCGGTCGGTGGGCCAGGCCGCGGGGTCCGTGCAGTGGGCCGGCGGGCCGACCTGCCGCAGGGCGGCCTGCAAAACGCTGCGGCTCTTGGCCACTTCCAGAATCGTCTCCTGGACGGTTTTCATCTCTTCGGGATAGTTGAACTTGCCCGGCCCGCGGTCGGCATTGACGGCCTCGTTGCGAACGATGAGTGCCTGCGCGGCCTCCCATGTGGCCGCGTGAACTATAGCATAGGCGGCCGCGGCGGCGGCGATCACCACCGCCGGCAGCAGCCACAGCCGCACGTGGGCACGCAGGAGATGAAGCACTTGCCGGGGACTGGGGATGGCAGGCGTTGCAGAGTGCATAGGCGTTTGTCGGGTCGGGGGTTGAGAAACGTTTCTTGATTCCGTGGTTGCTTGTGGAAAACTTTCAGCGTTCTTGACCGGGAAACCGGGCTCGTTTCACTCGCCCTCGTCCGGTACTTAGTGCAGGGCCCAATAGTCCGAGGAGGTGATTCCAGTCGCCGAAACTTCGACTCGCAGCGACCAAAGTTTCGACGACCATAAGCGTATGTCGGCGACGGGAGCCACCTCCTCTTTGCCCCACCGGGCGGATCGGATGAACCTGTTCTATTGCAAAGCCGATGCCAAGGCGGTCGCGAGAGGGCAGCCAGGAGATCGCAAGTGACTGCAACACAACGACTTACGCACTCCGTGCGGCGGCTGGCCGGGAGCCCCAGCCCGGCGACGCGTTGTCGCCGTGCCACAGGATGTTGCCGGCCGACAACATCTGGTCCGCAACCCAGAGCGCTTGCCGGCTGCAACTAGCGAAAAAACGACTTGCTTATCTCGTTCCGTGACAGAGAGTTGATAGGCATTGGCCCCAACGTTGCGAAGCCGCAAGCATGTTCCTGCGGCATCGTACGGCGACGTCGGCGTTGTACCGGCTGTTTCGCAAGCTCTGCCCCCCGAACCCTGACCCCTGACCCCTGAACCCTGATCCCTAGCATGCGTATCCGTCGTTTTACCACCCTCGACGAGTTGGCCCCCTACGCGGACGATTGGGACCGGTTGGCGGCCGGCGTGCCCTTTTGTGGTTCGACCTGGCTCTGGCACTGGTGGCGGCACTACGGCCCGCAGCATGATGCCGATCGATCGCGAACGTGCCTGGCGGTGCTGGGCGTCTTCAACGACGCCGATGTGCTGATGGGCGTTGCCCCGTGGTACGTCGACTATTCGGTCGTGCATGGCCGGGTGCTGCGGTCGCTGGGCTCCGGCGAGGTTTGCTCCGACTATCTGAGCGTGCTCTGCCATCCGGCCCGGAAAGACGCGGTCGTGGATGCCTTGGCTGAGTATCTCGTCCGCAGCGCACTGGATGATGCTCCGGGCGCCTTGCGCTGGGACTTGCTGGAACTGGACGGCGTCGGCGCCGAAGATCGCGTGATGACCGACTTGCTGGGCAACCTGGGCCTCTTGGGCTGCACGCTCGATCGCCGGCCGGGCTTGAGCTGCTGGCGGCTGGAATTGCCCACCGAGTGGGATTGCTACGTCGCCTCGTTGGCCAAACGCCAGCGCCGCACCGTGCGGCATCTGGAAAAGAAACTGATTCACACCGGCCGCGTGGTGCTGCACACGGCGGTGCGGCTGGACGAGTTGCCGCAGGCCATGGACATCCTGGTCGATCTGCACCAGCAGCGGCGGCAGATGCTGGGCGAGCGGGGCTGTTTCGCCTCGCCCCCGTTTCTGGGTTTCTATCGCGACGTGGTGCCCGAACTGCTCCGCCGCGGCCAGGTTCAGCTCTACTGGTTGGATCTCGACGGCAAGCCGGCCGCCGCCGAGTATCATCTGCTGGGGGACGGCGTCCTATACGTGTATCAGGCGGGCGTGAATCCTGATCTGCTGGAACATCAGCCGGGCAACGTGATCAACCTGATGATCTTGCGGCAGGCGATCGAGCGGGGCGTCCGGGCGTACGATTTCCTGCGCGGCGACGAGGGCTACAAAGCCCGCTTCGGCGCCCATCCGCGGCCCACCTTCGGCTGGCAGGCCGTGCCGCCGCGCGCGGCCGCCCAGGTGCGCCACAATCTCTGGCTCGCCGGCCGCAACGTGAAACAGTGGCTCAAGAAACGGGTGCGGTCGGGGCGGCCGGCGGCGAAAGAAGTGATCAAGTAGGACCAACCATCACCCGTCATGCCGCTCTGGAAACAGCTACTCCTGGGCCTCTACTACCATGCCACGTATCCCGTGCGCATGTGGGACTACTGGCGGGAGATGTCGAAAGACCACCTGCCGGTGATCGTGCTCTATTACCACCGGGTGGCCGACGATCGGGCGAATCCGTGGACGATTTCCCACGCGTTGTTCCTCCGGCAAATGCGCTGGCTGCAGGAACGTTTCGATTTCATCTCGCTCCACGACGCGCAAGGCCGCGTTCGCCGCGGTTACAACCCGCAGCCCTGCGTGAGCATCACCTTCGACGACGGTTATGCCGACAATTGCCAGCAGGCCATCCCTTGGCTGGTCAAACATCGCATTCCGTGCACCTATTTCGTCACTGTGCAGAACGTGCTGAGCGGCGAACCGTTTTCGCACGACCTGGTGATGGGGCATCGGTTTGCTCCGAATACGCCGGAGCAGCTTCGGGCCATGGCGGCGGCCGGCATCGAGATCGGCGCGCACGCCTATACCCACGCCGACCTGGGCCCGATCAGCGACCCGCGCCTGTTGCACTATGAGGTGGTGGCGGCCCGCGAGGTCTTGCAAAACGTGCTCCGCCGGCCCGTCCGCTATTTCGCCTTTCCCTATGGCCAGCACCGCAACCTCAACGCGGCGGCCATGGAGTTGGCCCAGGCGGCGGGCTATGCCGGCATGTGCTCGGCCTACGGCGGTTTCAACTTCCCGGGCGACGACCCCTTCCACCTGCAACGCATTCCCGGCGATGGCAGCATGATTCAACTGAAGAATTGGGTGACCATGGACCGGCGAAAGCTCGGCACGCCGCGCTTCGTGTATGAGGGTTCAGGGGGCAGGGGTCAGGATTCGGGGGTCAGAGGTCAGGATTCGGGGATCGAGGCGCAGGAGACAGGCAATTGCCAGGTCCCTCCTCGCTTCCGCAAAGCGATCGGGCTCCTGCCTCCGGATTCGTAGTCCACGAAAGAACGGAAAGCATTTGGAATTTGGTAATACGACGGATCGTTGCAAAGCCGCAAGCGTGACGCCGCATCTTTTCGCGATCCTGCACCCTGAACCCTGCACCCTTGCTCATGTCCCTTTCCTTCGAGAATCCCGACTATCCCGCCGCGCCGGCCCCGCTGCCGACCGATACGCTCGTCGATAGCGTGGTGATCCTGTTGCTGCTCACCGTGGTGCAACGGCTGGTGGGGTTTGCGCGGGCGGTGCTGTTTTGTCGCTGGCTCGATGCCCAGCAGTTGGGCCTGTGGGACATGGCCTTCAGTTTTCTGATGTTCGCCGCGCCGCTGGCGGTGCTGGCGATTCCCGGCTCGTTCGGCCGCTATCTGGAGCATTACCGCCGCCGGGGCCAACTCCGCCGCTTCCTGCGGTCCACCATGCTTGCCTGCGGGGGCTTGGCCGTTGCCGCTTGCCTGGGCGTGCTGGCGGCGCGGCACTGGTTCTCCATCCTCGTCTTCGGCAGCCAGGACCATGCCTCGATGGTCGCCTTGGCCGCAGGAAGCCTGATGGCCGTGATCGCCTACAATTTCCTCATCGAAATGTTCACCGCCCTGCGGAACATTCGGCTCGTGTCGGTCATGCAACTCACGAACAGCGTGGCCTTTGCCGTCCTCGGAGCGGGCCTGCTGTTGAGCTGGAAGTGCAATGCGGCGAGCGTGCTGGCGGCTTACGGCGGATCGTGCCTGATCGCGGCCGTATGGGCCGCCTGCCGCCTGCCGCGGGTGTGGCACGCCGCACCGGCCGTCGCCGCCGCCGCACCGCACGCCGCGCTGTGGAGCAAAGTGGTTCCGTTCGCCGGTTGGGTGCTGTTGGCCAGCGTGCTGATGAACCTGTTCGGCATGGTCGATCGGTACATGATCCTCCACTTTTCCTGCATGCCGGCGGCGTTGGCCCTGGACGCGGTGGGCAATTACCACAGTTCTCGCGTGGTGCCGCTCCTGCTGGTCTCGATCGCCGCCATGCTCAGCACGATGATAACGCCGCACCTGAGCCACGACTGGGAGGCCGGCAAGCACGACCTGGTCGCCGCCCGCTTGCGATTGTTCCTGAAGCTGTTCGGCTTCGCACTGTATGCGGGGGCCGTGGCGGTGATGCTGGCCGCGCCGCTCTTGTTCCAAGTGGCCTTCCGCGGCAAGTTTCCCTGGGGCGAGGCCGTGCTCCCCTGGACGCTCATGTATTGCACCTGGTTCGGCCTGTGGCTGGTCGTGCAGAACTATCTGCTCTGCGCCGAGAAGGCGCGGCTCGCGAGCGCGGCGTTGGCCTGTGGGCTCCTGCTCAGCATCCTGCTGAACCTGGTGCTGCTACCCCGGCTCGGGTTGGAAGGCGCAGTTCTGTCGACCACGGCCGCCAATGCCCTGACGCTCGGGCTGACCTGCCTGTTCAATCGCCGCCTGGGATTCCATCTCGACCGCGGCGGCGTGTTGGTGCTCTTGTTGCCGGCGGTGCTCTGTCTGGGGACCGGGGCGGCCGTGCTGGCCCTCCTGGCGGCAGCCGTCGGGGCCGTCTGGACCGATCGCTGGCTTTCGCCCGCTGAAAAACGGCTCATCGTCGCGGGCACGGCCGAGTACGCCAAACGTCTTGGTCTTGGCCGCACGACGAGATTTCAGGGAAGCGTGAAGTGAGCCTCCACGTCCGCTTTCGCCGCCGGCTGCGTGGCTGGTGGCGTTGGATGGGGATAGATCGAGACGTTGCGGAACTCGACCCAGCAATAAGGCCGAGCCTGGAGGGTGATGTTCTTGATTTGCCGAAGCGCCAGATTGGCGAACGTCGCCCGGGTGACCCGTTGCCGCTCGATCTTTGTCGCGCCGCCGGGCGTGTTTTCGCCTACGGCTTGATTGACGTCACGGTCCAGCTTCGCCACCACTTCCCGGCCGTCGTCGCAATGCGCCACCAGGCGGATTTCATCCGTCAAGTTGTGGAAAGCGCCGGTCACCACGCCGTCCCGGGTCTCGGTGGGGTAGACCATGTAGACCGTAGTTCCCCTCCAATGGGCGGGGACAGGGGGTGGATCGGGCGAAGGCCAGGCTGCTTGCCGCCACCACGTCGCCAAAGGCTTGCTCCAAGGGCCGGCACTGATGCCGTAGCGCACGGCCACGGTGTCCACGGTGCCGGGCAGCACGGCGTCGAACACCATGAAATCGACGAAATTGCGAACTTCTTTGCCGTGTTGCTTCACCGAACCGCTGAACGAAGAAGAGATACTCGGTGTGACCTCGTACGTCATGCCGATCGGTTCTGCCGGCCGGTTCTTGACGTTGGCAAAGAACACGCGACTGACCCGGCTGTTGTCTACCTGCGAGTGTCGGCTCGTCAACTCGCAGGGCGCTACCGCCAACGGCGAGCCGTCCGGCTTCCACCAGCTCTTGTTGTCGTCTTTGCCCACGCCCAGCAACTCCACGGTGACGCCGCTGGGCAGTTCGGCGCGCCATGGCCTACCCGGTTGCTGCACGGCGGCCACCGGTCTGGTCGGCTCACCAGCCGGGACACGCTCGACGCTCGCCCCACCACCAAAGTTGTAAAGGGGCTGTGTCGCTTCAGAGTACACGACGATGCCGAGAAACATGAGAGCAACAAGCAGGTAGAGGCTTGAGATGATAATCGCGGCTTTCCCCGTACGAGATTTTCGTCCGAGGAATCCAGATAGAAAAGCGATCAGTATGACGGAGAAAACCACCGCCAGGAACGACCACACCGACCAACCCCATCCCCTGACCATAGCCAACCAAATGAGAGGAACGCCTTGAAGGCAAAAGATGAGAGCTAGAATCCCAACGGTTCTCTCTCCCCTGGTAGGGGGCGGCCCCCTGCGGCCGGGTTTCAGGCGCCTCGTTTCCGCGAATGCTGCTCGGACCTCCTGCTGACTCAGAACCACCAGGGCCCAGATGCCGATGGGCAGACCGACCAGGTTACTCGGTGAAAGGATGATCACCAGCGAACTGACCACAACGGCCAGCCAGTAGGCCTGCAGCCGCTTCATCTTCAGACCGGCCACGATAATCACGATGCTCGTGCCGAAGACGACGCCCAATAGCGCCAGGACGGGAACCACCGCCAGTTTAGCCGACGGGTTCCGTTGGAATGCATTGTGTGGCATCGGCGCGGTGCCCAGATTTGCGAACATCATCATCGCAATGAGAAAAGACACCAACACAACCCAGTTGAGAATTCCCGCAATCAGCAGGCCCGTGGCCGGGCCGCGAACCTGCCGCAGCGCCTGCTCGCGGGAATCGTCGGCAGCCGCCGGCGCGCCCGACCGGCCGAGTGGCGTCGCGGCGATCGTCTCTACGCGGGTTTTGATCTCGCTGGCTTGCTGGTATCGCCGCTCGGGCTTTTTTTCCAACGCGCGGAGCACCACCTCGTCCAGCCGCACGTCGAGCTGCACTTTTCTCGAGGGCGGAGCGAAGCGGCCGATGGGCAATTCGCCGGTGAGCATCTGATAGAAGACCACGCCCAGGGAATAGATGTCGGCCCGGTGATCGACCCGCAGCGGATGCTCGATCTGTTCGGGGGCCATGTACTGGGGCGTGCCGATGATCTGGCCGGTGGCGGTCAACGGCGAAATCGACGCGGGGCCTGAGAAGCCCTCACCCTGACCCTCTCCCGGAGGGAGAGGGGACATACACGACTTGCCCTCTCCCCTCTCTCCTCTTTCGCCTGCTCGCCCGACGAGCTTCGCGATGCCGAAGTCGGCGATTTTCACCCGCCCCTCTTTGTCGAGCAAAAGATTCTCCGGCTTGATGTCGCGGTGCACCACGCCATGGTCGTGGGCGTATTGCAGGGCCTCGCAGATTTGCGGGACGATCGCCAGGGCCTCCTCGGGCGCCAACTTGCCGGCCTCCAGCAGCCGGCGGAGGCTCAGGCCGTCGACGAATTCCATGAGGAAATAGTAGAGGGGCAGGCCGGCAGCTTGCTGGCCCTCACCCTGGCCCTCTCCCGGAGGGAGAGGAGACAAAGGTGCGGCGGTGTCTTTCGCCGCCGTCTGTCCGAAATCATAAACGGCGACGATGTGCGGATGATTGAGCATGGCCATCGCCCGGGCCTCGCGGATGAACCGCTCGGCAAAGGCCGGATCCTGGCCGATCCGCGGCGCGAGGATCTTTAGCGCCACCAGCCGGTCGAGTCGCTTTTGCCGGGCCTTGTAGACCACGCCCATGCCCCCCTGGCCCAGCAGTTCCAGGATTTTCAGGTCGGGGAACAGGGGCGCCAAGTCGGCCGGCGTCGGCGGGGTGAAGTGGGCATCAAAGGCGGCCGTGGAGGCGGATTCCGGCCCCGTCTGCTGCGTGCCAAAACCTGCTTGCAGCACACAGTTGGGGCAGAGACCCTGCGGGGCGTCGCCCGGCACCTCGGCCCCGCATTGCGGACAGCGATTCGGTTCGGCCATGTGAGGTGGTTACTCCCGACACGACGGAAGGCCCAGTGTAAGAAGGAAAAATGGAAAAGCGGAAAAAGGGGAATAGAAACCAAGGAGCCGAGACCACCGGCCAACGACGGCGTTCTCCTCAAATTTTCCCTTTTCCCCGCTTCCCCTTTTTCCTTCTTACACTGACTTTCTTGCCGCTGGATAACTGTCCAGTCGCATCGTTCTTTCCGTCGGCTCTAAGCATTCCTGACCCAAAAACACGAAAAGGTTACATCGCGGTTCGCTATTTTTCCGAGCCGAGCGCGGCCAGCAGTTCCCGCAACTCATCCTCGACCGTATCCGGCGCGACGATAGTCCGGGCGATTTCTTCCTTGAGCAGCTCGCGGTAGCGCCGCCGCAAGCGATGGACGGCCACCTTCACGGCCCCCCCGCTCATGCCCAGCTTTTCGCCGACTTCCGCGTAGGCCGGCTTTTGGGTCTCCCCGGCCAGAAACGGCTTCAGGGCATCGAACAGCGGCAGCTTGCCGGCTGCCTGGAACTCCTCGCGCAGCCGGCCGAGTACCAGATCCAGTAGCGCAAGGGCCCAACGCTTCTCGTACAGCCGCTCGGGGGTCAGTTGATCGGCCCGCTCGAGCCGCCGGTAGCGCTCTTCGCCGGACTGAAGATCCAACGAGATCGTAGGTTGCCCGCCACCGCGTTTCTGCGTCGACTGACGCCGCCGCTCGTAGGCCAAGAAGTGCTTCATCGCTCCCAGCAGGAACGAGCGGAAGCGGCCCCGCTCGGGATCGGCGGCCGCCAGGTAATTCTGGCTTAGGAGACGCAGAAAGAACTCCTGCGTCAGATCCTGGGCGTCGTCGGCCGCGTAGCCCGCCCGGCGGACGAAGGCATAGAGCGGAAACCAATAGTTCTCGCACAAGGTGGCCAGCGCGCGGGCGGCTTCCGATGGCCTCGCGGGGCCGCGATGGCCTGCCGCGCTCACGACCATGCTCCAGTGCGTGGTGGCGAAGCGATCGCCGCGTGCCGGCAGTCGGGCGATTTTGCTGTCGTGGGCCGCCATAGCCCCATTCTAGGGCCCTCGCGCCGGCATCGCAATCGTCACTCGGCCTTGAACAAGCTGTCCGGCACGGGAGTTGTGAAATCGTAATAGAACCGCATCTCGATGTCGTCCAGGCCGCCATGACCATCGGGCGGGAGGATGTGCGTGAGCTGATGAACCACGGTGGGAAACCATCGCTTCTGAGGATCCTGCGCGAAGCCGTCAATGCGAAATCCCCCGATCATTTCCTCTTTTCCTTCCCGGGAAATCAGGTCATCCGAGCGGACCAGGAGGTAATCGCGTGTCGGATCGATCCAGACGCGGACAGTTTGTGGGAACGACCACCGCCGGTGCTTGGAATCGTCGAGTTTCCAGACGGGGTCGCGGAGCTCCAGCATCACCGCGTTCGGCGGCCCTTCCTTCGGCTTGGCATCCAGAGCGGCCTGGCAAGGCGCCCCGTAATCGCTGTCGTAGATCGGCAAACCGGCGGGCGGCGAGTCGCTCAGCGTCGTCGGACGTCCCATCCAGGAAAGGGGCCGCTCCTCCCAATAGCGATCCTTTAGCCATGGCAGCAGCTTTTCTTTCGTCGACGACACCAGGACCTCGGCCTTCTTGTCCGCCCCGGCCTTGATCTCGGCCGCGTTGGACCGCCGCGTCTTCGTCGTGTACTTCCATTGCCACTGGCCGTCAAAGAGGGCCTGGGGGGTGAACGTCCCTTTCTCGGCCTTTTGCCGCCACCAGCCGGCCAAGTCGGCCTCGTTCGAAGGCACTTGATCCGACGGGCGGGCCAAGGGGCCGATCGCGGCGTCGATCCTCCAGCGCGCTCCTTTCTTCCACACCCGATAGCCCGAGTGGTGGCCGTACAAAGAATCAACAACCAGCGCCGAGAACTCGGTGTTCTCGCGGCAGGCTGCCGCCACCGTCGTCTTGGCCAGCCGTTCCACTTCGGGAGGAAGCGCGCAGTTGATGCTCTCGGCCGTCTTGGGCACTCCCATCGCGAAGAGGTCAGCCGGACCGTGGGCCGGGTAGTCCATTCGCTCGAACGGCCGGGGTTCCTTCCCCTGATCGATCAAGTCCAGGCGAAACGGCAGCCGCGTCTCGGGATCGACCATGACGAGGAATTGGGTTACCGAGCGGGTGTCCGTGGCTGTTTGCCGCCAGCGAAAGCGATATTCGATCGCGGGCTTTCCCCCTTCCGTAACCATGCGTTGCTTCTGATCGACAATTTCGTATCCGCCGGCCCGAATTGGCCCGCCCACCTGGCCGGACAGAAAGGCCGAGCGCCAGGCGGCAGAAAAGAACTTGCGCGACTGCCGATGTTCCGGGGACTGGTTGCCGCGGAGAATCCGATTTACTTGGGGAGAATAGCACGTTTCCGTCTGCTGGGCAAAGTTAGTCCAAGTGTATGTTTCCAGCCCGTGATCGGTGCCCGAGGGCATGTAGTGGCGTCCCTCGACCGACCCGCGGACCGAGTACCATCCTTCCAGCCTGGTCCCGTCTTGCCATGTCTCCACATAGTGCAACCACGGCCTTTTGGCCACCGCCTCGACCACCTCGGCCCAGGCCAGTGACTCGGCCGAGTGCCAGGCTTGTGAAATCCAGAGCACGGCAACCAACAGGACCGCGGTGGCCACCGCCGCCGTCGGCCAGCCAATCAGCCTTCGCTGCCGCAGACGGCGAATCCAGCGGAAGCCGAACCGCGGCGACTCCGTATCAAGACCCGGGCGGAAGGCGGCCAGCCGGTTCCGCATCCGCTCGGCCACCGCCGGCGGAAGGTCATCGGGCATCGCTCCCCGGAGCATTTGTCGGACACAGTCGTTTTCGTCTGACAGGTTCATGGTTTTTTCTCCGTACAGTGCGTCGGGGCCAAATGGGCCAACAGCCGGCTCAGTTTCTTGCCCGCCCGATTGACGTGTACCCGGGCGGTCGTTTCCGAGCAGCCCAGGGTGTGGCCAATCTCTTCGTAGGACAGTTCCAACAGGTATCGCATCACCACGGCCGTCGCCTGCCGCCGCGGCAGCCGCACGAGCGCGTGGGAAATCGCCTCGCGGACTTCCTCTCGCTCGAACCGCTCGCCGACCGGGCCCTGTTTCGTGTGCAGGGCGTCGGGATCGACAAGGGTCTTTTCCCGTGCTCGGCGGCGCAGCCGCGTCCGCAGCACGTCGCAGGCGCAGTTCACGCAGATTCGCAACATGAGCGCTCGCGGGCGGGGGTGCCGCCCGATCCGCGCCCGCCGCTTCCAAATCACGGTCAGCGATTCCTGCAGCGCGTCTTCGGCATCTTCGGCCACGCGCGTAATCCGCCAGATCGACCGCAGCATCTGCTCTTGCACAGGCCGGATCAGCGCGTCGTAGCTCGATGGTTCGCAGTCCAAAGCGGTACCTCGGCGGTGAGTTGAGCGGTTACCATTACAGGCTCGCCGCCTCGCTCCAGTCAAGTAACCGATGGCACCGCGCGGAGTGTTTACAAGAAAATGGGCCGCCGGCGCGACTCATCGCTCGATTGCCTCGCCGCCCGCCGGGGTGAAGAAGGCCCGAAGCTCAGGCCGCGGGGGGAGATACCGCTGGTCTTTCAAAATGTGGCACAGCCGCCCTCGGCTGTGACAATCGCTCGACACAGCCGGGGGCGGCTGTGCGATCGTGCGAGTTCTTTAGCGGCGAACGCTGCTGGCCGCGGGCTGACGGGCGGCGGTCGATGCCGATGGACCGACGGGGGCTGCCTTCGTCGACGCCAAGGACGGCTGCTGAACCTCGGCCCGCACCAAAACCAACAGGCCGATCTCGTTGCGATCCTGTCTCACGCTGCGGGACATCGCAGCACCCGTGTTTACAGCTTCCATGTGGACTCTCTTGAACCCACCTAGCACGGCGGTCTGACCATTCTTCAACTCCATGGCCGTGTCGACCACGCGGGTATTAACGTCGGGTATGCTTTGCCCGCCAACTTGCGTCGTATGTCCATAGTCGAGATCAGCCACGCAGCAGCGGACCTCCAAACGTATCCTGTCGCTCAGCACTTCCGGCGTCACTTCCACGCGGGTTCCATACTCGATTGCCGGAGGGAGCGGGCTGTCCGGCTTCGATCTCCGCAACGGCAGCTTGCCGCCGATGTCGACCAAGGAAGTCGTGCGATTCCGGGTTACCAATATCGGCTGGGCGAGCATTCTTCCCAAGTGGTCGTTGCACAACGCTTCTACCACTTTCTCGACCTTACCGTCGTCATTGCCGACAAAGAAGTCGGCCGGTTTCCGACCGATGCCGGCATCGCTGCAAAGGATTTCTGGCAGGTGAAAACCCAACTCCTGCAGCTTGGTAAGCGATAGCTCGACCATCGTCAAATGCACGAGGACGGTTGCGCCGGCGTCAACAGCCTGGGAAGTGTTTCCCACTTCGGCCCGCTTGGGCTCGGGCTCTGGCTTGCAGCACGTTGACGCCGACGAAGCGGTGCTCGGCTGCTGGCCATAGGACATCATGGACAGGGCCAACACGACGTAGATTGCTGCGACGTATTTCATGAAAGGAGCCCTCAGCGGATTGGGCGAGTGGATGAGCCTCCACGCGGGCGGGGTTTGTACCACCCAGGGCAAAGTGCGTCAAGAGTGATCGCCGGCTCACTTGGCGTCCGCAGGGGCGGCGGCGGGGCGTTTCGAGGCCAGAACCTTCAGGGCCACGTCGGCCACCGAGATCTGGCCCGTCCCACCCCACAATCCCACTTCCACGCTGGCCAGCCGGGCCGCCACCGGCACCTTGATGCGCAGGTGCTTTTCCACCCAGTCAAAACTGCCCGACCAAGGCCCGATCCTATGCCGGCCCACCGGTTGGCGATTGGCGTTGAAGAAGGCGATCATTAGTGACGGCTGTTGCTCGGGCAACGAACCGCCTCGAACGTTCCGCCCGCGAACCCGTAGCGACATTTCGATCTCCTGCGTCCGCCGCCCGTCGACGCCCACGGCTTGCAACGCTTGCGCCGCACGGCCTGGCGCATCATTGTGAAAAGAGAGGCACCTGCCGCTGGGCGTTCCATCGGCGGTCTCGACCTTGCCTTGGCGGACGTAGTACCAGCCCACCGGCTGGTCGCCCGACACGTCCTTGAAGTCGCCGTTGGCGAGCGTGGGCTCGCCGGCGTCGGTCCGCACGATTCGCTCCCCCTCGGCGCGGCCCATCATCGGCACGAAGAACGTCGGCTGCAAAGGCTCGGCTTGCAGGACGCCGTTCAACTTGGTGAACAGATACAGGGTCTGTTGGTAGCGTTGCCCCAGGGGAACCACGATCCGGCCGCCCTCCTTGAGCTGCTCGACGAGCGGCTTGGGAACATTTTCCGGCGAGCAGGTGACGATGATCTTGTCGAAGGGGGCGTGTTCCGGCCAGCCTAGATAGCCGTCGCCGATCTTCGTCTCGACGTTCTTGTAGCCCAGCCGGCGGAGGGTCTGCGCGGCTCGTTTTCCCAGCGGCTCGACAATCTCGATCGAGTAGACTTTTGACACCAGGGGGCTCAGCACGGCTGCCTGGTATCCGCTGCCGGTGCCGATCTCCAGGATCTTGTCCGTCGGCAGGGGCCGCAGTTGCTCGGTCATATAGGCCACGGTAAACGGCGACGAGATGGTCTGGCCCTCGCCGATCGGAATGGCAATGTCAAAGTAGGCGTATCGCCGCATCGACGGGGGAATGAACTCGTGCCGGGGGGTCGCCCGCATGGCGTCGCACACCCGCCCGTCCTTCACGCCGGCGGCCGCGATCTCATGCTCGACCAGGCGCGCCCGCGCTTCAGCCCAGGGATCGCGGTTCTGTCCGGGCGCAGCAGCCGCGGCAGCCGTGATGAGCAGAGTGCCGAGCATCGCCCCACACCCTGCTTTGGCACGAGTTGGCTGATGCATCGATGCTCCTCGATCCAAGGGGCGGCAGGCGGAAAATGGGAACTGTCCCGCTTTTTCGCAGCGAACGGCCAACACTATTGTCCGCCACCGGAAGGCGCATCGCAAGCCGTCTGGCACTCTCCTGGGAGTTGGAAGCTGACCGTGACGTGGCCGCGGTCGCCGGCCAGTTCACTCCAGGTGTTGCGGCAGCGGAGATAGAGGTCGCCGCCGGTCTCCACTTGCAGCGAGCCTTTGGCCCCCAGCTCGAACTCGGGACCCAGCCGGTAGTCGTTCAGCAATGCGCCGACCAACCGACCGCGGCCCTCATGGTCGCCGTTGGGATCGACGGCCTCGGGCGCTCCGGCGATTTGCCAGGTGCCGGCGGCGAGATACGCGTACCGCATCCGAGAGCGGGCCGAGAGGCCGGCCGGTTGCCATCCCCGGCCCGCGGCAATCGTGACCCGTTGGATTTGTCCGGCTTGCAAGCAGGCGAACTTTTTCTTCCAGTTCCAGGCGCACGGTTCCACGCGGTAGCCCCGGCCGATGTGCTGGAGAAAGAAAAGATACTCGAAGCAGAGCGGTCGCATCGTCGCCGCGTAGGTCTGTTCGAAGCTGACGTCCTTGCCCGCCAGGATGCCGCGGCCGAGCTGCCGGAATTGCCGCGAGTAGTTGGGATTCGAGGACAGAAAATGGCACAGCGCCCAGCGCGAGGCATAATTTTGCCAGCAGTCGCCGGTGACCTGGGCGAGCGAAAGGGTCTCGGCGAGCGATGTGGGCGGGTGGCTGCGGAGAAACTCGATTTCGCGGGGCTCGGCGCGGACCGCGGTTTCGCCCGCCGTCCAAAAGCGGCCCATTTCGGCCATCCCCTCGGAATACCAAACCGGCCCCAGGCGGCCAAAGGTCTGATGGCAATAGGCATGAACCACTTCGTGCTGGAGGACTTCGAAGCGCGCCGAGGAACAGACGATCGACTTGGCGACCTGCCGCTTTCCCTCCTTCTTCGCTTCCATCAACGTTGCGCCGCCGAAGGTCCGCACCGCATGGACTCCGGCCGGAGCCACGGCGACCGCGGGGAACTCGTCAAGATTGTGGATGACGTAACACTCGATCGTGCCGTGCAGCGGCTGGCCCCAATAGGCGGCCATCGGCACCAGCATGGCCTCCAGCCGTTCCAAGAGGTCGTTGGCCTTGCCGAGCGATAGATCGGTGTGGATGAGGAAGTGGCGCGAATGAACGTCGCGGGCCACGCACCCTTCGACCGCAACTTGTTGCGGTTTCCCCCGAGTTTGTGCACACACCTTGCGGGCAGGGCACTCCACGAAGAAGCCAAGAAGTCCAAGAGCTACCACGGACCAGAGCCGGCCCGAGGACTGCGCAGAATACAAGTCCATTGAATACCCTTCAGTCGGCAACCTTTCGTCGCCCGACCAAAGGGGTTTGCCGCGTGAATCACAGAAGGAAGAGACCGGATCGTCAAATGAAGTATAGCAACGCCTCAGAGTACGGCAAGCCAAAACCAAACCACGGCGACGTACGGGACGATTTTTGCCCGCTCGAAGCAGTGAGCCAACGCTGCGGCGTCGCAGGTAGTGTTAGGAAATGATTAGCTACCGAGCAATCGGGCTTTTAATCGCCCCCCCAGTGGGCTTTCACAAACGACCGGAACTCCTCGTTGTTGCGCACCTGGTCGTCCCGCAGCAACAGATACAATCCGGCGGCGGGCAACTGCCGCAGCGCCGACGAAAGGTGCTCGAAACCATGATCGACGAACAGAATTAGCCGCGACTGTTCTAAGATCTCCCGCAACATGGGAACCAGGTCCACCAACGGCGGCCCGTTGGCTTCCACTGTCAGTTGCAGTCCCGCGAGCCCGCGGATCGCCAGCACGTCGCGCCAATGCTGCATTCCGGTCGAGTGCAAATGGAAGAACACGTGTGGGCCGCAGTGGTCCACGACCCGTGCATTATATTTCTGGAAGACCTAGCGATAGACGGCCGGTCCGCACTGCCCGAGCACGTCTTCCTGGATGACGATCGTTGGCCCGGGCGACCAGTAGCCGTAGATGTGGCCGAAGCCGCCGCGCTTGGGCCGGACCAGGGAAAAGTGCATATCCAACAGCGCGACGAGCAACTCGTTGATCCGCCCGGCGGCGCGATCGATGGTCTCGATCCCGTCATACAGGTCGCAGAAGAAGTTCGCCTGGCCGCGCATTGCCGCCAAGGCGTCGGAGGGGCCGCGGAGAATCGAGGGACTGATCCAACAATCGGCAGGCGCGGTCGCCGCCAGCCGTTCGGTTTCTCGGCGCAGGCAAGCCAGCCACGCTGCGTCGGCGGCAGCGGGCAGCGCGTCGAGATCGGTCAGCGAGGCAAGGAAGTGGCCGGGCGCCAGCGAGCCGGACGCGTAACGCACCGGACAGCCGCAGCAGGCTTCGAGCCAAGGAATGGCCCGCCAGGCGGCCGAAAAGGGAACCAGGTCGTCACACGATACGGCCGGCCGCGCGAAGGCGAACTCGTAATCGGTCATGACGCCAGTCGCGTCCCAATCGGCCGGCCGTAGCTCGGCGCAGGTGGGCGGCGCGCGAAGATACTTGATCGGCAGGAAGACGTCGGGGTTGATGACTCCCGCGGGCGGCCGACCGGCCGATCGTTTGTCCCAGAACACTTCCTGGAACCGCCGGATGCTTTCGTCGAGTTGTGTATCCGTTTTCATCAACTTAGTCCATGCTTCTCACTTTTCCACCCGCCGATAGACGCCAAAATCCTCCTCGGCCAGGGTCTTCATGAACAAGTCGAGCGGCCCGCCGGGCTCGCCGGGAAGGATGCCGATCGTGTAGATCGAGATCCGCCGGACTCGGTTGGTTTGGGCGACCGCCGTAAGGATGGCGTCGGGGCGGCGGATCGTGCCGGCGTTCGGTGCGCCGTCCGAAAGAAAGTAAAACGCCTCGGCATCAAAGCGAAACGCCGCCTCCAACGCGTCGTAGGCCGCCGTTCTGCCCCCGGCGCGCAACTGATAAACGAATCTTCTCGCCGCCTGCTTGGTCTGCGGCGTCGCCCGCGCCAGCGTCTTCCGCCAGACCACGGTCCGATCGCTGAAGGCCACGAGGCTGAGCGAAGTGGCCTCGGGCAACTTGTCGATCGTCTGCGTCAGCTCGCGCTGGGCGGCCTCCAGCCGCGGGCCGCGCATGCTGCCCGAGACGTCGACCACGAAGACGATTCGCTTCGCATGGATCGAAAGCCCGTAATACGACGGCGTGCCGGGCACCGCTTCGGTGCTGAGCGGCTCGTCACCGGGGGGCGGGAACCGGAAATCGTCCTTATGCTTCTGCCACCAGAGGCTCCATGCTCTGTCGTCGTCCCCGGCGATCTGGCCGGCGACCGCGAATAGGTGCCGGCGGATGTCGCCGCGGACCTCGCCGTCGGTCTTGGGCAACAGGTCGATCAAGGCTTCCATCGCCTTCGGCCGGCGGACCAGAATCATCGCCTGCACCACCGCGCGGCGAAAGCCGAAGATGCTCGCAAAGCACTTCAGCGCCGTCATCCGCCGCAGCGGCAAGAGCGAAAAGTCGTCGGCCAGCTTGCCCAATTCGTCTGCCGCGTCGATCAGGAAGGGGATGTTATCCGGGTTGGCGGCGAAGGCGTCGACGAACTTCGTCACGTCGCCCCGGGTGTCGGCCGACTCGGAGTTGAGCAGGATCATTAGCAGCGGGACCGTGCAGGAAGGGCCCTTCTTTTTCGCCCGCGACTCCCGCTTGAGCACGCCCAGTAAAAACTCGCCGACTTGCGGATCGTCCTTCCATGCCCGCAGCGTGCGGTAAGCGGCGTGTCGCACGGCGGGGGCCGCGTCGATCAGCCCGGCCGGCACGATGAGCTTGGCGGCCTCGGGGCCGGGCATCGTGCTCAGCCGCTGGATGCCCTCGACGCGCTGCATCTCGTCGGGGTTGCGAAGCTGTCGCTGGGCGATGCGAAACTCCGCCCGCTCCGCCTTGTTCTGCTCGGCTGCCGGCGCGGGCCAAGCCACCAAAGCGATCAGCATAGCCGGTGGCAGGATTCGCCACAGCCTCCCCATGGCCAGTCTCCTCTCCCGCGCAGTCTATCGGATATTTCGAGCCCGTGCCAGGAAGCGGCCACCAGCCAGTGGATGGCCTGCGAGCGGCAAACAACGCCCGGCCCAACTCTGTGGCGGGGGGTGTCGGGCGTCATGATAGCCTGGGCGACCGGATTGTCGATGAGAAAACCGGCATAGCAACTGATTCTATGAAAGAGCGGTCTTCCTGGTGCTATACACGGTGTAGCGTTTGTTTCACTCACCAAAAGCACAGACAGGAGGACCGACGATGTTGTACCTTGCCATCGACCA
>Ga0181520_10002399_pt1 | contig 34782 bp, 31 predicted proteins | sample PEATcosm2014_Bin_29_FD_132451 | JGI IMG/M metagenome (GOLD analysis project Ga0181520, IMG submission 132451) | Peatland microbial communities from MTU Mesocosm Facility, Houghton, MI, USA - PEATcosm2014_Bin02_30_metaG | ecosystem: Environmental > Terrestrial > Soil > Wetlands > Peat | place...
GAGTAGATATGACAAACGAAATCATGCAGCGTCGGGGCACCAGCAACACCGGTCGATCCGGGTGATGCGCCCGAGAAAGGTCTTAAATGACCAATACAACTTTTGAGAAGCAGCACGGGGCCATAGCGCCGGTCCTTGAGAAATTGATGAACGTCTTCCAGGTAGCCGAATTGTTGGGCGTATCGCCGGACTGGGTGCGATCGCACGCCAACGGCAACCGCCAGCCAGCCCTGCGCGGCGTATCGCTCGGCAAACTGTGGCGATTCCGCCTGGCCGATGTCAAGGCCTTTATCGAGAACCAGTTGACCGTTTCGAAAAAGCCGAAATTCAAGATCATCTAATTTCATTCTTAGCCCGGCGTGTGCAAGATCCAGTTGAGCAAGAAGAAGCGCACGTGCCGGCACAGCATTCCGGAGTCCTTGGCGCGACGCATCCCAGGTCTTGGGATGCTGCCGGTCGCGACGGCCCGTTGGGGGCGTCAGAGGCCGGCGAACGGCAGGCCGACTACCTTCGGCGCCAAGGGCAGCCGGACACCGCCTGGGTGGATGACAAACCCCTGTCCTGCCTTGGCGCCGAGGTCTTCCTGGAAGGCCCGAATCCCATTTGCCATCCCCGGACGAGGCGTCGCGGAAAGCTTGACGTCTATCGGAATCAACTTGCCGGCGGCCTCGACGACCAGATCGACTTCCACTCCTGTGGAAGTGCGCCAGAAATGTACATGCGGCTCCTCGCCGCGGTTGACGAAGGCTTTCACGATTTGGAGAAGAACGGCGGTTTCAAAGATTGGCCCGCCCAGCGGGCCCGCCGCGGCGTGATCCGGGTCTTTCAAGCCAGCCAGGTAGCAAAGCGTGCCGGTGTCCGTGAAGTACACCTTCGGCGTTTTGACCAAACGTTTGCCTACGTTGGCATAGTAGGGCCGCAACACGATGATCTGGAATGTGGCTTCGAGTACCGAGAGCCACGCCTTGGCGGTGTTCACCGCGATCCCAAGGTCGCGCGCCACATCGGTGAGATTGAGCAGTTGGCCAGACCGGGCGGCAAGTGCGCGCAGGAAACTCTGAAACGAGATGAGGTCCCCAACCTGGCGCAGCGAGCGGACATCGCGCTCGAGGTAAGTCTGGACATAACTGGACTGCCATAGGGAGATATCACGATCGGGGTCGGCGACCAGTTCCGGATATCCGCCGCGCAGAAAGCTCCGCCAAAGATCCGGTGGCGCGATGCGGTTGACGGCGGGCTGTGTCTTTGGTCGTTCCCAAGGCAGCGGATCGAGCGACCTGCCGAACTCCTCGCGTTGTGAGACGGGCAACAACCTCAGCATTGCTGCCCGGCCGGCCAAAGATTCCGTGACCTGTTCAGTCAGAAGAAGATTCTGCGATCCCGTCAGCAAGTACTGACCGCGGGCGTTCCGGCGTTCATCGATCCTTTCCTTGATGTACGGCAACAGGTCTGGCGCGTACTGGACCTCGTCAAAGATGACCGGTGGCGGGTGCATCTCCAAGAAACTGCGCGGGTCGGCCGCCGCCGCGGCGCGCACGTCAGGCGGTTCCAGGGAGACATAACCCGACGCCTCGCCGAAGACATGCTTCAGCAATGTGGTCTTGCCCGATTGGCGCGGCCCCGTCAGGACTACCGCCGGGAACTGGGCGGCAGCCTTTCGCACAACTGGCTCCAATGCACGCGGAATGTAACGGTGACGCACTAAGGAACCCCCATTTGCAATTATGCATTACAACTGCATATTTGCAAAGGCAGATCAGGGCAAGAAGAAGCGCATCTGCCGCCGACATCGAGGCGTTCATCGAGAACCAGTTGACCGTTTCGAAAAAGCCGAAATTCAAGATCATGTAGGCCATTGGGGCATGCACCCAGTTCTAAGTACATTCCGCTCCGTCGACGCTTCTCAAAGCCGGCTTCGCGTTGGCTTCATGTCGACCGCCTCCGGCGACGTTATGGTCGCGATCTGATTTGGCCGTCCTCAATCCGGCCAATGTCCACGGCGTGATACTGAGCTTATGACGAGACGAACCGCGCTCGGGCTCCTGGCGGGATTCCGTTTGATGCTATCGCAGTTCAACTCCGAAAGCTGTCCCGGACCTTTTCCGAGCGTCGCCGTATCAGCCCTGCCACCTTTTCCGCGACCGGATGCGCGACATCCACTTTCGCAAGCCCGGCGACGACCCTTTCGGCTATTTCCGCTACGCGGCTGCGCACCAGGGGCTTGCCCAGGCCTGCCTCTTCGGCCAGCTGCTCGAAGTTCCTGGCGGCCACATTCTCCGACGAATATTCGCTTCCGATCTTCATGGCCATGTCCCGGCTCAGCTCGGGATAGTACAACGTGTTGACGACATCGTAGAGCGGCGCGAGCCTGGTATCCAGGTTGGCGGTCCCGACGCCGCGATAGAGTAGCGAGAAGTTCTTGCCGTGCGCGTCGTTGTTGCCGACCAGGTAGTTGTAAATCACCGCCTCGAGAAGGCGCACCAGATCGATGACCGGCGCGCTTGATGCTTCGCGCAGCAACCGGAAACATTGCTTAAGCGACGGTCCGCCTTCCTTTTGATACTTGTGTTCGGGGACTATGCCCAGTGCCTGGCAGAAATCCTCCTGATGAAGCCGTTCGAGCACGGTCTCTGCGCCCGGCCCCTGCTTGTGAATCCGGTCATAGCGCTCCACGAGCAGGCAGTCAATGCCATTAACACTGATCGTCTCCACGGAAGCCGCCGGTAGACCGGTTTCGGAGGCAAGCTTCATGCACAGCGCTTCGTTGAAAACGACGCCATCGAAACGCTCCACCGCGGGCTTGAGGATATGCGTGCTGGGCGCCCCGCCAAGGGGAAGGCAGACTTCGCCGTTCTCCACGCGCACGGCTATCTTGTCCTGCGCGCCGGCGAGCGAGAGCCGTATTCCTTCCTCGCCCGCCAGCAGCGGGCGCTTCGGGAGTTCCTTGAGGATTGCCGCGAGTTCCTCAGTCGAGAGCTTGCGGTAGCTGTAATTCCGCTGCGGCGGGCCTTGCTCTGCCGGAATGAAAGTGACCGCTCCGGCGCATTCGCCGCCGATCCGCTCCAGCATCGCATAGTCGTTGCGCGCGCTGATGCCGAGGTTGCGCGCGATGATTTCGCGCTTGGCCTCGTCCGGCAGAACGCCGGCGAAGAAGCCCCGGCAATCGTTGCGCTTGAAGCGCTTCGTCCGCAGGGGCAGCGATTGCGACAGGGGTGTGGCGCCTGGCTTGTTCAACCACGTTTCCACATAATCGAAAGCCATTCCGCCGCCGTCGTCTTGAACAAGATGGCCGGCGAGATTATTGTGGAGGTAGATATCGAGAGTTCTTGCCATGCTACTCCGCCTTGGCCGGCGGTGGCGTGAAAGCGATCTTGATCCCGAGCGTATTAAGGATTGCCAGAGCTTTGCCGATCTCGCATGTTTCCTTGCCTTTTTCAAGATCGATGATGAAGCGCATCCCCGTGCCGGAGGTCAGGGCGAGATCCTTTTGCGTGACACCCAGCATCTTGCGGGTGTCCCGGATCAGTTTGCCGATCTGCGCGACCGTGTATCTCAAAGGCTGACCCTCAAAACATTACCGTACGGGAACACTATATCACTTACCAAGGGAATGCTGAGGAAATATTACCGTGCTGGAAGTTTCGTCAAAAGGTGGGATAGCAATGCCAACGGCAATCGGCAGCCGGGTTCTGCGCTACGTTTCGCTCTGCAAACTGCTGGGGTTCCGCCGGGCCGAATTGGAAGCGTTCACCGAGAACCGGCGGAGCGTTCGGCAAAAGCCGAAACGGAGCCCGGTGTACATCGGAGATGCTGTGAAGTCGCCCAGATCCTGCCCGGTCCACTCGTACTTGTAGTTGTTGACCACACAGGTGGGCACCGCGTCAATGCGATATACTGCTAACGCGGCAGGAGCCTATCCTAGCATGATGTCGACCAGACTTACTTTGAAAACACTGATAGCGGTGGGAGCGGTGAGCACACTCGCGGCCACCATGACTTTATTGAACGCACAACAACCACCCGCCGGGGCTGCGGGCGCCGGCGGACGGGGCGGATTTGGCGGACGCGGCGGCGGCGGGCGCGGCGGGGTTGCCACACCTCTGTTTGCGGCGCTCGATACGGATAAGGATGGCTCGCTGACGCGCGCCGAATTTAGGGCGACGCTTGACGCCTGGTTTACAGCGGCGGATACGACGAAATCCGGCGCTGTCACTAGCGACCAGTTGCTTAAGGGCCTGACGGTGGTTTTCCCCGTTACTCCCACAAACGGTGGTTTCGACACCTGGGGTAATTCGACGCCGATGACCCCCGTGCAAGCCGAAGTCGATGCCATGATGGCGGCGCTGCCCACCGCGCCAGGCGTCAAACCGGAACATGCGCGCAAAGTGCTGGTGTTCGCCCACACAGGCGCGGGCGGTTTCGTTCACAGTTCCATTCCGCTTGCGGCGAAGACGGTGGAAGCGCTGGGTAACAAGGGCGGCCTTTGGTCGACAACAATCAGCTACAGCCTGGCGGATATCACCGCGGCCAATCTGAAACAGTACGATGCTGTCTTCCTCGACAGCACCACCGGCTGCTTCCTCGACGATGCCGATGAGGCTGCGACGGCCCAACGCCGCGCGGCCTTCCTGGACTTCGTGAGAAGCGGTAAGGGCATTGCCGGGATTCACGCGGCTACCGATAGCTATCACTGGGACTGCGCGGCGCAGGCGAAGGCGGCGGAAGCCACGCCGCGCACCGATGCGGCCGATGTCCTGGCCGTACAGCTTGTGGCGCAGGGCGATACCAACGGCGATAAGAAACTCACGCGTCAGGAACTGGCGGCGCTGGCCAATAGCTGGTACGACAGGCTGGACACGGACAAGGCCGGAAAGGTCAGCCAGGCGGATTTCGCCGCTCGCCTGACGCCTGCCGTTTTGCCGGCCGCAAGCCGGGCGCCGATGGCCGCGGCGGATTCGGCGATCCAGAAATGGCCCGAATTCAACACTCTCATTGGAGGCTTCTTTAAGTTTCACTGGGGAGATCCGCAGCTGATCACGGTGAAGATTGACGATCCGAAGAGTCCGCTCACCGCTATGTTCCATGGCGAAGAGTTCGATATTCACGACGAGACTTACACGTTCGCGGAGGATTCGTTCTCACGCAAGAACGTTCACGTTCTAACGAGTATCGACTACGCCAAAATGTCCGACGCGGATAAAGCGAAAGAGAGAAACCCGCGCACCGACCAGGATTATGCGCTCAGCTATATCCGCAAGGAAGGCAAGGGCCGTGTGTTTTACGAGGGTCATGGGCACAGCGCCCGCGTATACGCGATGACGCCGATGCTGGAGCATGTGCGCGCGGGAATCCAGTATGCGTTGGGCGATCTGAAGGCAGACGATAGTCCGTCACAGAAGTAAAGGCGGAGTCAGGCGGGAGTTGGCGTCAAGGCGCGAGCGCTCGTGCCCGCCGCGCCCCCCTGGCCGGCCCCGGTGGGGGCGAGGTGTCCGCTACTGGCGCCGGCAACGCGGCGCGTGCCAGTATCGCCGGTAGCTGCGCTGTCTGGCGGGGTCGCCGCTTCCTGGGCATCGGGCTCGTAAGGTGCCCCGGGGTAGCGGAATTGCCAAGCGTATTTCGACAACGCCGTGGCCGGCTCCAGAGCGGATTGCAAGGCCGGATCGATCAGGGCGCACGCCGCGGCCAGTTCCTTAAGTTCGTGCGTCTTGCGGAAGGCCGCTTGGTTCCAGGTCAAGTAGGCTTTCAGATACTTCTCCGCGGCCTGTTGGCAATGGAAGAGCGCCGTGTCCGGCAGTTCAGTTGCGCACATCTCCGCCGCACGCAAGTCGCTCTGCGCTCGTTACACCCATCTGCGGGTTTCGTCAAGCAGCCACTCGTTCGGCGTCATACAGGAGCCTCCCCTCGCGCACCACGGTGGCGGGCAGCGACGCGACGACGTAGGCCGCCCTCCCCTCGAAGTCGGTCTTCCGCCACGGAATGACATCCACAGCATGACCGACCGCGCCGATCGCTTGTCGCAAGCGTCCGGTGCGGAACACATCTTCGGGGGCGTCGTCGGGAACAACGACGAGAAAATCCAGATCGCTGTCCGGCCCGGCGTCGCCGCGCGCCTCCGATCCGAACAGATACACGCGAACCGGTTGGCAAGCCTCCACCAGGCGGCGGGTAATCTCGTCGATGGTTTCCTGCTTGGTCATAACAAGTCCATTATCCTTCCTACCGCCGCATCCGTCACGATACGGAGAGTTCAATCGCCTCCGACGCCATGGACGGCCACGCTCGGATAGATTCAAGTTCCTGAGGTGTAATATTCAATTGAATCCGCCAGCGCCGTAGATGCGGACCCTCCTGGGCAGCAGGGGATTCGAGCGGCGCATAGGTCTCAGTCAGCCTGTCCCTCACGCGTGAAAGCCCGCTTTCAGGCAGTCCTCCACTTGCAATTATGCGTTACAACTGCATGTTTGCAAAGGCGGTTTTGCCCGCCCTCGAAGAACTTCGAGAAAAGTCCAGCGCGGGAGTCGATTGCGGATCGCGATTCTCCTGTAGCCTAGTGGTATGGGCTCCCAAAGGGATCGCAACAGCACGGGTTGGATTTCGCTGGATACGCGCCACACCCCACCGCGGTGGATCGCACAATGGTACACGCCCGAATCCTACGTTGACGATCGCGGGGTCACCCGCTATAAGAAGGGGTACCGGACGCTGGGCATGAGGAGCAAAGGCGACCTGCCGACCAAGTCCTCTGCCGAGAAGAAGTGGGCATCGATCCGCGATTCCGTGTTGGCGCCAACCCAGCCGCTTGAACGGGACCCGAAGACTACCTTCCGAAAGTTCTTGGAGAGCGAGTATGTACCGCTCAAGCGCTCAGGCTGGAACGACGCGACTCGCGACAAGCTGGAGTACTATTTCGGGTACATGACCGACGCCTTCGGCGACCGGCCGATCGCCGAGGTCGTGCCCCGCGTCCTGGCTGAGTTCATCGAGGAGTTGGCCGAAAAGCACTGCCAGGATACCGTGAACGGAGTGCTGGTCTACCTGCGGAACATCTTCGAGGAAGCCGTCGACCTGGACTACGTCGAGAAGAACCCGGCGCGTAAGCTGAAGGCGCCGGCCTGCACAAGGGAAAAGGATGCCAGCACGGTTTCTTTCGACGACGTGGCGGCATTGGAAAGCGCGCTCACCGGCCGCGACCGGACCATCTTTCGCCTCCTCGCGAGATGCGGTCCTCGCGCCGGCGAAGCCTTTGGCATTCAATGGGGTGATATTCGTCCGGACCAGACCCTGATGATCGCCCGGGAATACTCCCGGTCCCGGCTGAAGAAGCCCAAGACCGAAGGCTCCAAAGACACTGTGTACCTGCCGACCAGCCTGTACAACGAACTGCTGAGTCTAAGAGAGCAGAGCGACGACTCTTCGCCGAGCGGTTGGGTGTTCCCGTCAAGCCGGAAACGGAAACGCGGGCTGATGCCCCTGGACTATCACAACTGGATCGGCCGCAACCTGAAGCCCGTCGCCGACAAGCTTGGCATACGCGTTAACGCGCAGATCATGCGCCGGAGCTTCGCCACCCTGGCCAACCGGGTCACCGGTGACCTGAAGGCCGTCCAGCGGCAGATGCGCCATTCGAGGGCATCGACAACCGCGGACACGTATGCCCAGCCTGTGCCTCAGGCGGTCAGGGAAGCCGTCGAGGCCCTCGACCGCGAAATCCAGGAGACGCGAGACATCCAGGAGGCCGCCAAGTGAGTCTAAATACATATCTTCCCGCCGGAGACCGCAGTAGCCGAGAAGGACCGCCTGCCCCACGATGTCGGGGCGGAAGCGCCAGCGGCCGAGGGCAAGTCGATATTGGCCCTCGCTTGTTGCCACATCTTCCAGTTTCTTGATCTTGTGATGCCGTGATCGGTTATAGCGATCGGTGGAGAGAATAGCCACCGCGCCATGCTCGGCGGCTTCGGATTCCCGGTGGCGCTTCTGGAGTCTTGTGGAGAGCCGCTCGTAGTGGGACGTGGGGTGAACGGCGAGAGGGGGCGTCAGGCTGAAAGACGGGGACGGGCGCGCTTCCGTGCTTGGTCGTGTCCGCGGAAATGACCGGCTCGCCCGCCCGCAAAGCGTCTTTCACGGCGCGATTGATATGCCGGAACTGCGCGTCGCGATCGGGAGGATCGCCCCCTTCCTCGGTCTTGCGGTTCCCCTGCAGGCTGTAGCCGTCCTCCCGCAGGAGTTGGTTGACTTTGGTGTGGCTGACCGGGTGGCGCCGGCCGTCAGTTCCGCCGCAAGCGTGCGGGCGCTCTTGCAGGTCCAGCGCAGGGCGACTGCGGGTCCGCCACGCGCAGTGGGCTCAACCATGTCGTCCAACGCGGGCGCCAAGCCGGGACCGTGGGATGTCAACGCGTGTCGTCCACCGCCCTCGTGACGAACCCGGGCCGGGGCCAGCGGCGCGGACTGCAATTCTCCTCGAACTGCACACTGCGAGCCGGCCGCCCATCTCAGGCTGGTATAGCGACGGCGGTTACGCCGGTCCGCCTCCGGTTTCGCGCAAGAATAAATGCGTAATTGTCCGTATCGCCGAATTTCCGGCTACTTCAAATGAATATCCATTTCCTTGCCCGCCAGCATATCGGAGTAATTGACAAACCATCCGTCCAGCGGTTTGCCACCGAGGGTGATCTTATCAATGTTCTTGCCCCTGCCCTTTTTGACGATGGTGAAGGTCCTGCCATTGCCAAGGGTTATGGCGATCTTGTCGAAAATCGGCGCCGATACGATGTAATCAGGGTCGGCAGGCGAGTAAGGAAATATGCCCATGGCATTGAAGACATACCAGCCGGTGAGCGAACCCTGGTCGTCCATTCCCGGCAGGGCCAGGCCTTCGGGTCCCATGCCAAAATAATGGGAGAGCAGTTTCGTTAGGACCGCCTGTGCTTTCTCCGGCTGGTTCACAAAATAATAGAGGTAGGGATAGTTGAAGTCGGGCTGGTTGCCCATGCAGAACTGCCCGAGAAAACACGACAGGTTGTCCACCGCATATCCTTTCCAGGGAACGGCAAAGAGATCGTCGAGTTTCTGCTCGAAATCCGCCGGGCTTTTGTAAAGGCTGATCAAACCCTGCGGATCTTGCGGCACGAAGAAAGACGCCTGCCAGGCATTTGCCTCGCGATACATGAACTCATAGTAAGGATAAAACGGATCGAACGGCGAATACCAGGTTCCATCCGCAAGGCGCCCCCGCATCAGCTCCGTTTCCGGGTCGAATACGTTCGTGTAGTTCCGGCTGCGCTTCATCGTCTGGTTGTAAACATTGGTATCGCCCAGCGCCTTGGCAAGCTGGGCAATGGAATAATCGGAATAGGCATATTCAAGGGTCTTGGTGGTTCCCGCGGTTGATTTGGTTTCAGTTACTGGGTGTGCGATGTTGGCTTCGGGAACATAGCCTAACGCTAGGTACTCTTTGTTGTATGGCCGGGCGCGGTCACCGTTGGCATTGTCCAGCATATAGCGGTATGCCTGCTGAACATCAAAGCCCCTGACGCCGCGCAGATACGACCCCGTGATGTAAGTCGAGGCAAAATCGCCGTGGAACGAGGTGGGCAAATATTCCGAACGCGCGCTGCCGCGCAGCATGGAATTGATGATGTCGTTGCTGACCTCGGGAAGAAGCATGTCCAGCAGGACAAGCTGGGTGCGGAAGACATCCCACAAAGCAGGACTCTCCAGATTTTCGGGTTCAACGCCGGCGTCGCTGGTAACGTTCGGGAACCAGAACTGCCGGAAGAGGCACGAGTAGAACAGCTCTTTTTCCCGGTCGGTTCCGCCGGTCACCTGTATTTTGTTGAGAATCGCCTCCCAAGTGTTACCGGCCTCTTTGTGAACCTGATTGAAGCTCTTGTCGCCAACCTCAACTTCCAGGTTGTGTTTTGCCGCTTCAACACTGGTATGGGAAAGGGCGATCTTCATCTCCAATGGCTTGTTTTCGTTTTCGAAGCTGATCACAGGGACATCAATCTTGCCGCTGACGCTCCTTGCGCCGCCGGCGCCCTGGCCGGAGCGCGGGATGTTCGGCTGGTTCGGATTGCGCTTGTAAGTGTCTATGCTTTTGATGCGTTGGTTCATCACGGCGTAAAAATACCAACCGCGCTGGCTTCCCGAAACTGCATGGTCGCCCGCCGGTTGCAAGTCCCAACTGCTGCTGCCGCCGCCCGCATGCACCAGGTCGAAGGCAAGTTTCTTATCCTGTCCGCCCCGATAGGTGAACCTGTAATATGCACAATGCCTGGTGGCGGTCAGTTCGGCATTGATGTCGTAACGCTCCAGGAAAACCTGGTAATAGCCAGGGTGGGCCGATTCGTTGGAGTGGCTGAATCCCGACGCGAAATCGTCGGCTGTGAAACGGTCGCCTTCAAGTGGCATGACGGGAATGTTCTGTTTTCCCCACTGCGTGTCGCTCGTCTGGGCGAAAGCCTTTATCGTCTTGACTTCGTATTCATATCCGCTGCCGCTGCCGTAGGTGGTGATCGGACCTGCCTGCACCATCCCGAAAGGTACCGTCGCTGCGGGTGCGTCCAGGCCGTTCCAGGTGCGCCAGGGAGCGACATAGCCGAGCTCGGCGCTGTTGGTCAGAACAGTTGTTCCGAGAAAGGGATTCACGTACTCCACGGGCTTCTTTTGAGCCTGCGCGAAACACGTCGCAAACAGCTGCAAGCCGAGAGTTAAAACTGTTGATTGCCATTTGTTCTTGAAGGTGAGGCGCATTGGGATTCCTAGTTATGGATCTGTCTGCTCACTTGATAAATTCAATTAAATTCGATCTTCGCCACGCGCTGGCGTCGGGGAATTCGCAACGGCCAGGTCTGCGGTTGCCCATCTACGAGAGCCTTCGTCCAGCCGGGATCAGCAGCAGCGATAGTGAATCGGGCGCCGGCCAGTTTCACATCCGTGAGCGTGAAGCCAATCGTCTTGAATCAGAAACCCGCTCAGCACTGAACTGCGCGATTTTTCCACCGCTCATACCATCGAAATATTGGTGCTAGTTTTTTTATAGTGTAGCGCCCCTGCTATCCTCCTCGCGAGGAGGCCAATCGCTACCTGACGGGCAGGCCTTCGCCCGGAACGCGATTCGTACAGCGTAAGCCGTTCAGAATATAACTTCAACGCGAGAAGGTCGGCAGGCGAACTGAAGCGCTGAATTGAACTGTTGTGTGGGATCATCCCCGCGCGATTGGGGACGGCATGACGCACGGGACCATCTGCCGGCTATGCCGCCGGTAGATGCGGAAGTCGGAATCCGTTGTGAGAATCACCGGATCGGGCAGTGTTTCGGCCATCCGCACAAGGCAGGCGTCGGCGAGGCTCATTGGCACATCCGCGTATTTCTGCAAGAGCTTCAGGACGGACTCAAGGTCGTCGTCCAGACTGAAAGCGGCAATCACCGCCCGGCGGCGAAGCAGCCCACTGAGTCCTGGCGCCCCTCGCGCGCCGAGAAGGTGGATGGCCTCCGATACAACGGCCTCGCAGGTGCGCCAAGGTGGAGCGTGGCCAGGCGCTTGCGTTACTGCCCACTGGTGGTGAGAGTCGCGGCGGCTAAGTAAAGCCACCAGAAAGCCCGCGTCAACGAGTACGTTTCTCGCCATAGCCCGTGGCTTTCAAGTATCCCTTCTTTCGTGCGCTCAGGTCGGCCGGCAATCCGTCGACCGAACCGATGAGATCCGCGATGCTATCGAGAAGTGAGGACCGATGCCGTGCGGGTCGAGCGGAGCGCTGCAAGCGCTCGCGCACGATATCGGACTTCGAACACCCGCGCCCGCGCGACTCCGCATCGATCTCGGCTACCAGCGCCTCGGGCAGCCGTACTGTTAAGGTCTTCACTACAACAGTGTATTACGATGCCGCCAGGCACGCAAGACAGGCCACATAAGATGCCGCCAAATGCCGGCGTCTGCGCCGGCATGGCAAGCCTGGAGGATAGCCCCAGGGAATTTCCAACTGTCTTCATCCCAGCCGCTCGTTCTTGATCCGCCTGAAGAGAACGCGGGAGGCCGCCACTTCGGCCGGGGGCCTTCACTTCACGTGCCGGAGATCCAACGCTGCCGTTCAGGGGCGCCTGCGTCCGACCGCGGCCTAGTTGCTGCGCGGGGTATCGGCAAGGGTTTCTGCAGTCGGCAGGATCAGTCCGATGCCGTTGGCGTCGGCCTCGTTGGGATCGACGAACGCATTTGTTCGTTGGAGAATGAAGCGCGCCCGGTCCAGGTCCGCGAAATCGACGGAAGCGGTGTAACGGTGCGCGAAGTCCAACATGCGTACCAGGGCTCCGGTGATCCCGTTCTGGGAGAGAGCTTTCAACGCCATCAGGTAGTTGTTGCGGTAGACCGTCGGCACGACGATTCGGTTCTCGCTCGCCGCTACCAGTTCGGCGTTCATCATGATGCGGGCGACGCGGCCGTTCCCGTCGGCGAAAGGGTGAACCTCAGAGACGAGGAACATGATGAAGATCGCGCGGTGCAGCGGGGCGGCGAGGCTTCGGTACATTTCGAAGCCCTTGGAGAGCGTGCCTTCCACCAACTCGGGCGTGACAAAGAAGGTGGAGCCAGCGCGGTTAGCTTCGCTCTTAAAGAGGCCTGGACCCTTCTCAGGACGGCCCTCCATGATCTGGGCATGGCGGCTCTTGAGCAGCGCCTTCATTTCATCGATGCTGCCCGGCACGCGGGTCATTTCGCGCGCATCGGAAGCCACTTTCCAAGTGCCGAGCACATCGTGCGCATCCTCAGGACGGTTCCTGGGGATGCGCCCCCGGAAGACGATCTCTTCGGCCTCCTCCACGGCGAACTCTGTACCTTCGATGAAGTTCGAGAAGTAAGCCTCAAAGAACGGCAGTGCAGGGCCGTCCGTGGCACGGGCCAGGCGCGTTACTGGCGCGGCGCCCGCCAACTCGGCGTGCAGGCGCTGGAGCAGACCCAGTCGTTGGGGATCGTAAGGCAGTCCCGCGGCGCGGGCCGCAGCGACGGCCGATACCAACGGGGTGTTGCGCGACCCTAACAGGGTTCCGACCAACCCATCGAAGCGTCGAAATTCCTCTTGCATATCGAGTTGCGCTGCGATCCCGCGAGCCTCGTCCCGCAGCCGCTGTAAAGCAGGCTCGCCGCTCCGGCGGAGCATTTCTTCGAGTCGTTCCTCGATGTCGCGCTGGGATAGCGTGCGGGGGACGCGGCCACGGGCACGGGAACGCCTCATGTTCTCCAGAAACGCGCGGCCCGTGGATGCGAGGCGCAGATCACCGATAAAGGGGCGGTCTGTATCGAGCGGCGGCGGTCCTTTGCGCGGACGCAGAACGGTTCCAGGTAAAGCAATGTCGCGCTTGTGATCGGCGATGAGGAACACGGAGCCATCGGCAGCGGGCCGGTTCTCTAATGCCGTGCGATCGGCGATGAGCGCGCCCGGCAGGTAGGCCGCGACCAACGGCCAGAGGTTGCGCCGCACCAACTGTTCCGGCGGTTCAGTGAGGTTGCGGGTATAAAGGCGCGAGGCCAGCTTCCGCAGAGTTCCTCGCTTCACTTCGCGTGAGACGGCGGCGGCGACTTCGACGTTGGAAACGAAGACTTCGGGAAGTGCAGAGAAATCGGGCATTATCAGGCCCCGCACTTCATATTAGTTCAGGTTTATGGGGCTTAACAATGAGGTTGTGCGATTTATCGGGGCGTATGCCTGTCATGGCGAAATCAAGCCGCAACCGAACCTCAGTGTAGGAAAACCAGACACGGGCTGTCCGGTTGATTTCGGACTTGCATGTCTTCTTGCTGTGCGATTGCTGTGCGATAAGCGCTCGGTAGGGCGTTTTCCCCGTTTTGACCGCTTTTGAATGTGTAGATTACACAACAACTTAGCAAAGAATCCTACCTTGACACGGTAGAGGTCTGGCGTTCGAGTCGCCACGGGCCCACCATAAACCCGTTTCATTTGAGTTAGTTACGGGATGTGTTGAATTTTCCGGCAGTCCCAATTCCCGCATTATTCCCGCATTACTCGCCGGAACGAGCCTTTCGGTGACTCTCGAAACTGCATCCCTGCGGCGCTCCATCGAGGTGCGGATGTAACCCATCGTCGTCTCCACCTTCGCGTGACCCGCCTGGTCCCGCGTCTCGAAAGCCGTACCGCCTTCCTCCGAAAACAAGGTGAGATGGGTTCGCCGAAATGTGTGCCAGCCGAATCCTTCGAAATTCAGCTTCAACCGTTCGAGGACCGGTTTCAATTCCTGGCGGAGCAGCGCCCGCTCATCGAGCGGTTGTCCTTCTTTCTGAAACACAAAGTCGTCAGGCTGGGCGTCCGCGGGCTTAAGAAAACCATAGCGCTCAGCCACGCCAGGAATCGGCAGATCGCGTCGAGACCGTTTCGATTTCAGCCGGCCCTGATGCCCTCGATAGTTGCGCTCCCGGACCAGCAGGACCTTGCGGTTCAGATCGATCCACTTCCACTTCAGACCGATCAACTCCGAGATGCGCAGCCCCGTCGACACCAGGGTCTCCAGAATCAGACGCATGTACGAATGTTCCGGAAACGCCTCGATGATGTTCTGAACCTCGGAATCGGAAAGCGGACGCAGATCCCTGCTCCACTCCTTCTCCCCGATGGTGACGCCGATTACCGGATTCGCCGCATGCCAGTAACCCCACTTCGTCGCCGCTGTGAAAATGCCGGAGAGAAGGTTCCGCAGGTCGTCCCGGCTGAACCATGACGCCCCGTCTTTCGTCTTCTTCGTGAGGAACGCCTGTATCGTGTGCGTATCGAAATCGCAGAGCCTCGCGGCTTCGAATTCGGGCAGCAGATGGTTCCGGAGCAGACTGTCGTACTTCGCCTGCGTTCCTTCGCCGAGCGTCGGCAGGTGGTCGCGCTCATAGATCTTGACAAACGAGCCGAAGGTAACGTGTTCGCGAATATTGACCACCTGTTGATTCACCTGCGCCAGCAGTTCATCGCGCTGGCGCTTCGGCTGGGAAATCGTCATCTCATTGCAATACCCCAGGGTGTGCCATTTCTCCTTTCTCTCGAATTTCCCTGTTTGTTCATTAAAGATGCGGATCCGATACCGGATATACCAGTAGGGACGCGGCCCGTTCTGCCGCTTCACGTTTGGCATTTGGTGTTCCCGCTTTGCCATTCTTGCTCCTTTGAATGGCTCGGCTACGATTGAGACGATGGAAAGAGTAGCACGACTGGAGGTCGGTTGGGTTGGCTTGGCCGCAGACGCGGCTGGCCGGCCTGGTGGCCGGACATCGCCGGCAACGGGCCCTGGAATTTGCGCTCGGTCAGGGTTTGGGAAACGATCTGAGGGGGATTGGTGCATGCATGGGCTGGATAGTATTCCTGTTTGAAAATTGAAAACCCAAAATAAGCGGCTGCCCTGCTCGCTGAGCCACAAGTTGCAGATTTGGTTATAGTTACCTGTGCACAGCGGCTCGCGTCGGAATTCAAGGCTTCCGTCCGGCAGCGCACGCGTCCGACCGAAGCCTAGTTGCTGGGTGGGGCATCGGCAAGGGCTTTCTGGAGTAGGAGGATCAGTCGGATGCCGGCGGCATCGGCCTCGTTGGGACCGGCGCAGGCACTTGTTCCAGAATGAAGCGCACCTGCCGAGTATTTCGTCGAGGCGCTCCGCGATGTCGCGTTGGGACGACCACCCCCCGAGAGCGCTTCGCGGCGGCCACCGGAGGCCGCCGGACAGCGCCTTGTGCAGCCGTACGAAGGCTGGATCGCCGCGCGGACCCCTTCAGTTCAGCGCCCCTCGCGCGTTTCTCGTTCCTGATCCGGTCCGACCCGCGCAACCACCTCAATTATCACCGCTTCCGGGATACGCCAAGTCACGCGGCCGAAGAACCGTTGGCGGATCGGCAGCTGGGAGTCGGCCCGCGTGACGGACAGTTGCTCACAATGCGGCCGGTTCCAGGCCGATTTTGTCGTTGACCGCATTTCGGGGCCGCTGCTTGCTCCCCAGGTATCGCTCCGTTGTTTGAACGCTCACATGACCGAGCAAGAATTGAATCTGTTCAAGCTCCCCGCCAGCCTCGTGACACAGGCGGGCGCATGTGCGCCTCAGATCGTCCGGGGCTACATTCCCCAGGCCACATTTCGAACAACCCGCTTTCACCACGCCCCATATCACCTTCGGACTGAAGCCGCCCTTACCAATCCGCTGGGCCTACGCTTGCGTTTGTTCTTGGCCATTCCAGCAGTTTGCACGTTTGCACGAACGGGAGGGCGCGCGCCCGTTCGACCGCACGACTGGCGATTGGGTTCCGGAAGATCCTCGGGAGGCCGACCTGGGACGTCGTGGCTTCTGCAAATGCCGGCCGGGCGCGCGGTTTCAGATCTCAGATTGCTTTCATCTGATTGCTTTCATCTTGATTCTTGCGACGGACCGTAGCAGAATATTGCCACAGGTGTTCAAGAAGGAAACTCCGCATGGTTTCGAGGAGAGAAACACGATGACAGATGTGATCGGCCAACCCCTCGCTGAAGATCAACACAGCGTGCAATCCCCCATGGGCCGCTTCGCGCGTAACGCCGCAATCCTGGCAGGTTGCGCCGCCTTTCTGGCGGGCTTGTACTTTGTATTCCTGTACTTCCTGTCCGCCAATTAACCTCCCGCCGCGCGGCGCCGGATCGTTATTGGTCGGGAGAAGACTGTCGCCGCCATCTTACGACGGCAGCCCGAGCTCGCGCAGTTTTCTGTATAGATTCCGCTCGCTGATCCCGAGGATTTTGGCAGCGTTCCCACGGTGACCGCCGCTGGCTTCCAGCGCACGGCGGACGTGCGCCCGCTCCAGTTCCTCCAGAGTCGGGAGGCGGGCGCCATCGACAGGCTGAACAGTCCGTCCCACAACGGTCGGACCTGCAACGGCCGGAGGCAGATGGGCAGGAAGAACCTCTTCGCCTTCGCAAACCACCATGGCCGCTTCCACGGCGTGCAGCAGCTCGCGCACATTCCCTGGCCAAGGGTGCTTGCGTAGCACCTGAAGCGCCGCTTCGCCGATTCGTTTGGAAGTTCCGAAGCGTTCGTTCAACACGGCGACGAAGCGATTCGCCAAGAGTTCGACGTCGCCTCCCCGTTCGCGAAGCGGCGGGATCTCCAGAGTGATGGTACACATGCGGTAATAGAGATCACCACGGAACAGGCCTTTGCCCGCCATCGCGCCCAGGTCGCGGTTGGTCGCGGCAAGGACGCGCACATCCACGAGAACTTCCTTGGTCCCGCCGACGCGCCGGAACTGGGACGTGTCCAGAACGCGCAGCAGCGCGGTCTGGGTAGAGAGACTGATCTCGCCCACTTCGTCAAGGAAGATCGTTCCGCCGTGGGCCACTTCGAACAGGCCGGGCTTAGCGCGCTCAGCCCCCGTAAAGGCCCCGCGCTCATGGCCGAACAACTCGGTTTGCAGCAGGCTCTCCTGCAAGGCGGCGCAGTCCACGACTACGAACGGCTTGGATTTCCGCGCGCTGCGGGCGTGGATCAGCTTGGCGACGCGTTCCTTGCCGGAGCCGGTTTCGCCGGTGATGAGCACGGTGGAATCGCTCGGCGCCACGCGTTCGATCAGTTGGAGCAGGCGCTGGAACTCGGGGCTCTCCCCAAGGAACGAGTCGGCCTGATCCGGCGGAGTCAATCCGCGCTCCAGGAGACTGGCCCTCTGACTCAGGGAACGCCTCTCTACGGCCCGTTGAATGCGAATCTGGAGCTCGTCGAGCGGGCACGGCTTCACCACGTAATCGAACGCGCCGATGCGGATCGCCTCGATCGCGGTATCGATGGACCCGTGGCCGGTCAGCATGACGATCTCCGCCGACGAATTGCGGGAGCGGATGACCTTGAGGGTTTCCAATCCGTCCATCCCCGGAAGCCGCAGATCCAGCAGGACCACGGCAGGCTCCAGTTGGCCGACCTTCTCGACCGCTTCTTCGCCGGAACTCGCGGTCCAGACCTGGTGTCCCAGGCGGCGCAGTTCGTTCGCCATTACGTGTCGGAAGGCCGCGTCATCGTCCACCAGGAGGATTGTAGCCGTTGCCGTCATCACGCTAACTCCCCCGCGTTAGTGAGCGCCGGGAACACGAGATCGAACGTGGACCCTTCGCCCGGGGCGCTTTCCACAAGAATATCGCCGCCCCACCTTCGCACGAAATTCAGCGAGAGAAACAGGCCCAGGCCGGTGCCGCCTTGCCGGACGCTGAAAAACGGGTCGAAGATGCGTTTCCTGTTCTCCGCCGCGATGCCGCAGCCATTATCGGTCACGCGGATGCGGACGGCGTCTCCGGCATCCACCCCAATGGACACCCGGCCACCCGGCTTGCACGCCTGCACAGCGTTCAGCACCAGGTTGATCAGGGCATGCTGCAACTCGGCTTCGTCCGCGCGGACGTGGATGCCGGCGGGAACCGGCGGCGCATCGATCCTGACCGATTGGGCGCGCGCCGTCGGTTCGATAAGCCGCGCCACGGCGGCGATGGAGGATGAGATATCCACGATATCGCCTTCCGAGCGCTGGCCGCGCGACATGCGCAGGAAATGTTGTGTGATGGTCCGGCAACGCAGAATCTGTTCGCGGGCGATGGAGGCGCTCTCCCTGATGCGCTCCTCGTCCGCTGGGCCATTCCCGCCGGAGGGATTCTCGCGCAGGATGCCTTCCACGCAGGTGAGCACCGTCGCCAGCGGCGTATTCAGCTCGTGGGAAAAACCGGATGCCAGCGTTCCGAGCGAAGCCAGGCGGTGTGACTCGGCCAGGCGAGCCTCGGCCGTGCGCCGCTCGGAGATGTCGCGCCACACCTCGACGACTTGAAGCAGGTTGCCGGCCGCATCCAGTATGGGCGACGCGTGAACTTCCTCCCAGGCCACCGCGCCCTGCGGCGTGTGCCGCTCGCAAATGCGGACCTGGCGCGCGCCCGATTGCAGGCAGGCGGCCGTCGGGCAGTCTCCCACGTTGCATCCCACCGCGCCCAGGTCGCGGCAGCAGCAGCCGAGCACATCCTCGCGGGACTGCTGCACCCGCTGTAGAAAAGCGTCGTTGGCGGCGATCACGTTGCGGCTGGGATCTAGGACTACAATCCCGTCGTCGATGCTGTTGATGATGGTCTCCAGCCGCTCGCGCTGGGTACGCACTTCTCCCACCAGCCCCGTCACCGAATCGGCCATGGCATTGAACTCGCGCCCCAACCAGGAGAGCGTATCGGAGCCTTCAGCGGGAACGCGCCGTCCCAGGTCGCCGCCGGCGATCAGGCGCGCGGCCGTCTCGAAGCGCTGCAATCGTCGCAGCACCGCGAAGCGGATCACCGCGCCGATCGCGCCCACCAGCAAAAGCGTGATGGCGGCCGTGCTGGCCACCAGCCAACGAAGGTCTCTGGTGGTTTCCGCGCGGAGTTCTTCGGCGTTGTAATCGAGGATGAGAATCCCGTTGATCTTGTGGCTCGGATCGTGGCAGCCATAGCATTCCTGGCGGTTCCGTATGGGTATCACAGTGCGCAGGACCGATCCGCCGCGGGTCTCGATGATGCGGCTCGATCCACGCTCGTTGGGCGAATAGCGGTGGCACGCCTGGCACGTCGGCGAAGCGAGTTGCAGGTCGGGATCGGGTTGGAGCGATCCCTGTGCTGGATAGCGTTCCGCCCCGGTGCGGTCCAGCAGGACCAGACGCTCGACGCGGGCCTGCTTACGGAAGCTCTCGATCATCTTAGCGATCAGTGTCCGGTCGTTTTCGATCATCTGGTGTTCGAGCGCCACTCGGATCAGGTCGCCCTCCGCCAGCGCCGTGTTGCGCGCGGTTTCGAGCAGCGTTTTCATGTGGTGCTGGGAGTAGAGGTAGGCGCTGCCCGCGCAGGCGACCACAACCACCGCGGTAATCCCAACCGCCAATCCCGCTGTCATGCTGCCGAAAGACGGCTTCATCCCGTACGCCATTGGAATGGTCGCATCATGTCACACTCAGCCCGTTCCGTCAATGTTTCGTCCAGCGGAAACGTCCTCTCCCCACAGCCCAGGGAAAAGTCTTTCGCCTGACGAAACGTCAGTAGCCCGCCTGACATTTTGGCAGTTCACGGCTGGGGCGGTTTACAGAATTCACGGTTTTAAGGCGCTTTTATTGCTTTCGATTCGTGGCCGCTTACGTGCCTAGATGCGTCGCTGTAAGGAGACCACCTCATGGAAATGTTGCTGATGGGAGCGTGCTTGAGTTTGTTCGGGTTGGCGGTCACGTGTCTTGCGTTCGGCGCGGCGACGCGCACGGAGGAGCCTTCCGCCGTCGAAGCTAGACCGGCTGTCGCCAAGGCGGCCGTGGCCTCGCCAGCGCGGTTCTTCGTTAGCCCGGCGATCATCCCGATGGCCGAGCACGCACAGGTTCCAATAGAAGCTCTTCTGCTGCAGATCGAGAGCCACGTAAGGCTGGAGCAGGCGGCCGCGGAATCGTTCCTGCAAACTCCCACGCCGGCTCTGTTGCACAGCAAGACCATCTCTCCGTTGGTGAACTGAAGGGCGGCCTACCATGACGAACGGACAACCGGAACTCTTGAGAGGACTTCCGCCCGACGAGGCGGACCGAGTCTTATCCCTGGGCAAGCGGCTCAACTTGACCAGCGGCGCGGAACTGTTCCATATGGGAGCGCCGGCCGACAGCCTCTACCTGGTTTCCCAGGGCCGCATCAAACTGACCCTGCCCATGCAGATCCGCGGCAACCAGCAGGATGTCTTTGTGGAAGAGCGGACTCCCGGCGAAACCGTCGGATGGTCCGCGCTGATTCCGCCGCACCAATTTACGCTGACGGCCACGGCACCCTTGCAGACGGAGGTCATCGCCTTTTCCCGCGAAGCCCTTCTGGCGCATTGCGCCGCGTTTCCCGCCATCGGCTATGCCATCTCGGTGAACCTGGCGGCCGTGGTCGGACAACGCCTGCAACTTTTCCAGGCCATGTGGCTGCGCGAGATGGAGCGCATGGTGGAATTGCGCTGCGCCTGAGGGGGGATTGCTCCATGAGACTTGCAATCCTGATTCTCGTGGGTATCGCCGCTTCGGTGGCGGCAAGCGATCCTAAAGCGCCGTCGACGCCCCCGGTAAGCGCCGAGCGGCCCGCAGGGGAACGCCTCGAGTTGCCGGCGCCGCCATTCAGCGAGGGGATTTTCCCGTGCAGCAACTGTCACGCCGCCATGCCCGTGAACCGCACACGGCGCACGCTGGTGGATATGCACACGGACATCGTACTCAAGCACGACGAAGCGCACCGCTGGTGCCTGGATTGCCATGACGCCACGAATCGGGACTTTCTCCACTTGGCCAGTGGAGAGCGGGTGGCGTTCACCGAGTCGTACCTCTTGTGCGGGCAGTGCCACGGCGAGAAACTGCGCGACTGGCGGGCAGGCGTGCACGGCCGTCGCACTGGAAACTGGAACGGGACCAAGGGGTACCTGTTGTGCGTGCATTGCCACAGCCCGCACCAGCCGCGCTTCCGCGCATTGGCTCCCTTGCCCGCGCCGGCGCGGCCCAAGCGGCCTGGCGATTAGGTGGATATGGAGAAGGTTCCCATGGATACGGACGGCAAGACCACCAAGCCAACGCGCCGCATCTTCGCTTCTCAAGCCGCCGCCCTGGCTGCCGGCTGGGTCCTTACTGCGTGCGGGCCCAAGCGCCTGTATGAAGCGCCGCGCGCGCAATTGAAGAAGGCCATCGAGGACATGGAACGCCAGTACCGCGAGCGGCTTGGGGTGACCGTCTCGGTTTCCGACGCGCCGGCGATTCCGGGCGTGGAGTTCGCCTATGCGCTGGACCTCTCGCGCTGCATCGGATGCCGGCGCTGCGTCTACGCTTGCGTGAAGGAAAACAACCAGTCCCGCGATCCGCAGATCCAGTGGATCAAGGTGCTCTCCATGGAGAAGGATAAGGGCGTGGATTTCTCCGCTGCCGACCCTTATTACTCGCCTGCCGAAGTGCCCGAGGAAGGCTATTTTTACGTTCCGGTCCAGTGCCAGCAGTGCCGCAACCCGCCCTGCACCAAGGTGTGCCCGACCGGCGCCACCTGGACGGAAAAGGATGGGATCGTGGTGATCGATTACGACTGGTGCATCGGCTGCCGGTACTGCATGGCGGCCTGTCCCTACGGCGCGAGGCACTTTAACTGGGCCCAACCCGAAATTCCGAAAGCCGAAATCAATCCCAACACACACTACCTGGGCAACCGGCCACGGCCCAAGGGCGTGGTGGAGAAGTGCACCTTCTGCATCCAGCGGACTCGCGCGGGGCGCTATCCGGCGTGCGTCGAGATATGCCCGGTGGGCGCCAGGAAGTTCGGCAACCTGCTCGATAAGGACAGCGAAATCCGCTACATCATCGAGAACAAGCGCGTGCTCGTTCTGAAAGAGGAGTTGAACACGGCGCCGAGGTTCTTCTACTTCTATGCCACCTGACAGTCCAGCACAATTCATTCGCCGGTTCCTCGGCTTTGCGCGCGGAAGCATCCGGCTCATCCTACGGGGAAACCGCGCTTACCGGCTGTGGCTGGCGGCGCTGGGCGTGCTGATCGTCTCCGGAGCGCTGGCCTATGCCAACCAGGTGCGCAACGGACTCGCCTTGACCGCCATGCGCGACCAAGTGAGTTGGGGCTTCTACATTGGGAACTTCACGTTCCTGGTGGGCGTGGCGGCCGCCGCCGTGGTGCTGGTGATTCCCGCTTACATCTACGACTGGAAGCCCATTCGGGAGATCGTCCTCTATGGGGAACTGCTGGCCATCAGCGCCATCATGATGTGCCTGATGTTCGTGATGGTCGATATCGGCCGGCCCGACCGTTTCTGGCACTTGATTCCGCCAATGGGCCACCTCAATTTCCCGAGTTCCGTGTTGGCGTGGGACGTCCTGGTGCTCAACCTTTACTTCCTGGTGAACTTCGTGGTGGCGACGCACATTCTGTACCGCGCCTTCCATGGGCGCAAGTATGCGAAACGGCTGGTGATCCCGCTGGTGTTGCTGTCCATACCGATGGCCGTGGGGATTCACACCGTCACTGCATTTCTGTACAACGGTCTGGTGGCGCGCCCGTATTGGAATTCGTCCATCCTGGCGCCGCAGTTTCTCGCCTCGGCGTTCTGCTCCGGGCCCGCGATTCTGCTGGTGGTGGTGCAGGTGCTGCGCCGGTTCACGCGGTTTGAGATTCGTGACGAAGCAATCTGGAAAATTGCCGAGCTTATGGCTTATGCCATGTTCCTGAACCTCTTCCTGCATGGCGCGGAAGCCTTCAAAGAGTTCTACTCCGGCGGGCAGGACGTCTTGTACACGCGCTATTGGTACCTGGGACTGAACGGCCACCACACGCTGGTTCCCTACGCCTGGTCGGCGGTGGGGCTGAACCTGCTGGCCTTCGCCCTGTTCATCGTGCCGGCGGCGCGCCGGAACTGGGTGATCTTGAATATCGGATGCATCGCCACTTATGCGGGAGTGTATATCGAAAAGGGCATGGGCCTCATTATTCCGGGCCTGACGCCCGACGCTCTCGGAGAAATCTACGAGTATTACCCGTCCGTCACGGAATTGCGGGTCGCGGCGGGCATCTTCGCCGTGGGCTTCCTGGTTTTCACTTTGATGCTGAAGGTGGCCGTGCCGATTTCGCTCGGCGAGTTCACGGAGAAAAAGGAGACGTCAGATCTGGCGGGCGTCGCGTGGGCTGGACGCTGACGGCGCGGCTGTGATGAGAGGTAAGTCTCAAGGGAGTAATACTGGCGTCAACTGGGATGCGGCACTGGGGACTCCAAACCGGAGGGGGATAATGCAGCTGGAAATCCATAGAATCTTCAAGACGTTATTGCCCGGCGTTATTGTGGGGGCCGGGATCTTGTTGTTGGCCTCTTCGCATAAGGGCTACGCGATCCCACCCTTCGCGCGAAAATATCAGACGTCGTGCCAGACGTGCCACCTCGATTTTCCAAAGCTGAACGATTTCGGCAAGGCGTTTAAGGACGCGGGGTTCAAGTTCCCGGCCGACGACGAAACCTATATCAAGGAACCGCCGGTGATGCTCGGCGCTCCGGCGAACAAAGACTCCTTTCCCAATTCGGTATGGCCTGGGGAGATGCCCGGCTTGCCGCCGGTGGGACTTCGGTACAACCAGTTCTTTCAATACACGGGCTCGAACCGGAACCAGTTCGACGCGCTGGCCACACCGGGCGCCGCGCCTGGGGTGGTTCCGGCGACGGATTTTGAAGCCGGGTTCTTCAGCGTCTTTACCGCGGGTAATTTCGGAAGCGACATTGCATGGTGGGTGGACGACGACATCAGCGTCTCGGGCGACAACAGCGCGGGCGGGTTGGGAGACGCCTATCTTAAGTTCGTCAATATCGGACGGTTTGTGAAACTGCCCAAGGACTCGCTGGCTTTCCGCGCCGGGCAGTTCGAGCTAGACTTGCCGTTCACGCAGGCGCGGTCGATCAATCTGAGTCCCTACGACATTTTCCAGGAAGCGAATATTGGCGCGGCAATTCCGGGCGCAACGCAACAGAACGTCGGCAATCAGTATACGTTCGCCGATGCGGCGCGGGGCATCGAGCTCAGCGGCGGCCATTCCTACGGCGGATACCACTACTCGGTCGCGGTTTTCGATCAGAACACGACCGGAATCTCCCAATCGTCGAATCTGTTCCCGTACGTTCCTTCCGCCACCGGCAGCGCAAATGGGGGAGTGGGCTTCAGTTCCGATTCCAGCTTCAAGAACCTATATGCCCGCGCCTCCTACCGATTCAACCTGGAGCGCGATCCCAAGAGCCGGCGCGCCATTCAGGCGGCCGGCGCGACCGGACCTCACGATCACACGTACTTGAACTTCGGGACCTTCTACATGTATGGGGACTCGCTGCAGAGGCTTACCGGAGCGACGGTGGGAGGCATCACCACGATCCTCGATAACCGCGAGCCGTATTATCGCGCCGGCGGCGACTTCAGCTTCAACTACCGGACGTTCAATGTGTATGGCCTGTACATGTATGCGCGCGACTCCGACAACTTGCCGGTGGATGCGACGGGCGCGCCGATTGCGCTGCCGCTGAGCGGCGCCCCGACGCCCGCCGGCTTTGTGCGCGGCCTCCCCGCCACCTTCAGCGGGGGCTTCGTGCAAGCCGACTATCTGGTGCACCCGTGGCTGATGGCGATCATGCGTTGGGACCAGGTGAACTCCTCGGCGGATCGCATAAATGGCTTGGCTTTCGCGACGAATACGTCGTATTTCGCGCCTTACAGTTCGAGCCGGGACCGGTTTACCCCCGGCGTGCAGTTCGTGATTCGCGCCAACATCAAGGCTTCATTCGAATACCAAATCCGGCCGCGGCAGTTTGCGACGGTGGGGAGCCTTGCGAACGGCAATCCAGTCGCGACGAACCCGTTCCGTGTGAATACAGCGCTCGTCGCGCTCGAGTTTGTGTACTGATCTTTACCAGAGGGATTTACGCACAACGATATACAAGGGGAATTTACAGACGATGAAACAGACAACTCAGATACTGATGGTGGCAACGGCCGCGGTCCTGGCCGCTGCGGGCGGGCTTCGAGCCGGCGTCATCTCGGGGACCGTGAACCCAGCCAAGGCGGACTCGGTCGTTTACATTAATGCGATCCCGGGAAAGACGTTCCCTGCGCCGGCCAAGCCGTTCGATATCGATCAGAAGTCACTGATGTTCCACCCACACGTGACAGCGGCGCCAGTGGGAGCCACCGTGCAATTCCTGAACAGCGACAAAGTGCAACATAACATCTTCTGGCCGTCAATTAACGGAGATAAGAAGATGAGCCACAACATGGGGACCTGGCCCATGGGAGAGCAGCGCTCGTTCAAATTCGACACGCCGGGCGTGGTTCCACTGCTGTGCAACGTGCATCCGGAGATGTCGGCGTACATCGTCGTGTCGCCAACCCCGTACTACGCCGTTACGGATGCGTCGGGAGGCTTCAAGATCGCAGACGTCCCGGATGGCAGCTACACGGTCACGGCATGGCACGAGGGCATGAAGATCCTAGCCAAACCGGTGGCCCTTTCGGGCAACGCGACCGTAGATTTCAGTCTGTCCAAATAGCGGTCGCGGGGAAGCGGCGATCACTATGCGCGAACGGCTGCGAGACAAACGCGTCGACCGCGAGTGGCTCGACACGAACTTCCCGTGCATGATGGCTTGCCCCGCGGGCACCAACGCCGGGCGGTACGTGTCGTTGATCGCGGAGGGGCGCTTCGAGGAAGCGTACCGCTACGCGCGCGATCCCAATCCGATGGCGAGCGTTTGCGGCAGGGTCTGCGCGCATCCGTGCGAGACCGCTTGCCGCCGCGGCGCCATCGACCGGCCGATTTCGATCCGCGCGTTGAAGCGCTTTCTGACGGAACGGTACGGGCCGGAGTCGCGGCGCCCTCTCGAAGCGAGAAAGTGCAATGTTCCAAAGCTGCGCTACAAGGTGGCGATCGTGGGCAGCGGCCCCGTCGGCTTGTCGGCGGCCCACGATCTGGCGCTCATGGGGTACTCGGTTACGATTTTCGAAGCCGCGCAGGTCGCGGGTGGGATGCTCCACCTTGGAATCCCCGAGTACCGCCTTCCGCGCGGAATCGTCGAGGGGCAGATTCGCGAAATCCTCGAATCCGGGGATGTCGCGCTGAAACTGAATTCGGCGGCCGGGCGCGACTTCACAGTTTCGCAACTGCGCGAACAGGGCTTCGACGCGGTCGTGCTTGCAGTCGGGGCGCACCGCAGCCGCGATCTTTCCATTCCCGGCGTGGATCTTGACGGAGTGCATAAGGGCATTGAGTTTCTTCTCAACGCGAACCTGGGGTACCGGTTCAGTATCGGCCAAAGGGTAATCGTAATCGGCGGAGGAAATGTAGCCATGGACGTGGCCCGCTCCGCGGTTCGCGAAGTGCTGAAGCAGCACCGGGGCGATATTGAGGGCGCAACGCCCAACGACCAGAATATCGCCGCCGTGGCCACGCGCGAAATGGTGGACGTCTCGCTCTCGGCGCTGCGGATGGGGGCGCGGGAGGTCGGCATCGTCTGTCTGGAACGGCGCGACGAAATGCCGGCGGCGGCCGAAGAGATCGAAGAAGCGGAGATCGAGGGCGTCCGCCTGCACGACGGCCGAGGGCCCAAGCGCTTCCTCGGCCGCGACGGCAAGGTAGTAGGATTGGAAACCCTCAGAACGAAGTGGGTGTTCGACGCGCAGGGAAAATTCAATCCGGCGTTCGAGGAGCGCAGCGAATCCACGATCGAGTGCGACACGGTGATTCTGGCCATCGGGCAAGCGCCGCGGCTCGATTTCTTAAGGCCGGAGGATGGCGTCACGATTTCAGCTCGCGGCCTGATCGTCGCCGACCGACAGACGTTGATGACCAGCGCTCCGGGCGTATTCGCCGGAGGGGATTGCGTCTTCGGACCGCGGCTGATTATCGATAGCGTGGGCGATGGCAAGCGCATCGCGGTCGGCATCGACGAGTACCTTACCGGCCGGCCCCATCCCGATCCTGAAATCGAAGTCGAGATTCTCCGGCGCCACCGGATGTTTCCTGACTACATGGAGATCGAGCGGCAGCCGATCCCGATACTTCCGCTCGAGCGGCGCACCGGCGTCACGGAGGTCGAGCTGGTCTACGACGAGAAGACCGCGATGCGCGAAGCGAGGCGGTGTCTGCGCTGCTGGGTCAACACGGTCTTCGAGGGCAACGAACCGGACGGGTCGCAATGCATTCTCTGCGGCGGCTGCGTCGACGTGTGTCCCGAAGATTGCATTCAGCTCGTATCGCTCGACCGGATCGATTTTCCCCCTGACGTCCTAGACCAAATCTCCCGCGACAGTGGAATCTTCCACGTGGAGCTCGACGACGTAGCGGCCGAGGAACTGGGGACCATCGACGGCGCGGCTATGATCAAGGACGAAACGCGTTGTATCCGCTGCGGGCTTTGCGCGCAGCGATGCCCGGTGAATGTGATCACCATGGAGGCCTATGTGGTGAAGTTGCCGCAGCCGGAGCCGGCGCTTCGAACGCCAGGAGAGTAAGATGCCAGACGAGGTCAAAAAGCCAGAGGGTGACAAGGGTCCGTGCGTGGAATGCAGCCGCCGCAAGTTCGCGAAGATCGGTATGGGATCGGTCGCCGCGATCGGGGCCGGGGCGTCCGTGTTCGGCTACCAATTCCTTTCGCCGAATGTGCTTTATGAGCCGTCGCCGATCGTGGACGCCGGCAAGCCGGACCGCTACCCCCCGGATTCGGTAACCGCGGATACGCAGAATGGCATATACATCGTGCATGGCGCGCAAGGGATCTACGCGCTTTCGGCGGTGTGTACGCACCTCGGGTGCCTCACGGCGTGGAAACCGGAATTGGGCATCATCGCGTGCCCGTGCCACGGCAGCAAGTTCCACGTCGACGGAATCAAGTTCGCCGGCCCCGCGCCGCGGCCTCTGCCCTGGCTCAAGACGTGGGTGGACGACGACGGCAACGTGCTGATCGACCGCTCCGAACCTCTGACCCGCGAGCAGTTCGTGAGGATTTGACATGGCCAATCTCCTTGAGGAACTCGCCGCTCTGCGCAATACACGGGTCTGGCGCTCCGTGTTTCGGGGCGGAAGCGGCGAGAGTAATCTGCGCCGGTCGCTGGCGGTTCAGCAGAATGTCTTTCTGCACCTGGCGTCCGTCAAGATCCGGCGGCGGGCGTTGGATTTCAGCGTCACGTGGTATCTGGGGACGCTCAGCCTGGGATGTTTTCTGATTCTGACGGTGACCGGCATTCTGCTGATGTTGTATTACCATCCTTCGGCGCCGCAGGCCTACGCGGACATGAAGGATTTGCAGTTCGTCGTTTCGGCGGGCGTGTTCCTGCGCAATCTGCATCGCTGGTCGGCGCACGCCATGGTGCTGCTGGTGTTCGCGCACATGTTCAAAGTGTTCTATCGCGGCGCGTATCGGCCGCCGCGCGAGTTCAACTGGGTGATCGGAGTCGTCCTGCTGATGGTGACGCTGTTTCTCAGCTACACAGGTTACCTGCTTCCATGGGACCAGCTAGCGTTCTGGGCGATCACGGTGGGGTCCAATATTCTTGCGGCGGTGCCGGTGCTGGGCGCGAAAATCCGGTTTCTCATTCTGGGCGGCCATACAGTGAACGCCAACGCCCTGCTGCGATTCTACGTGTTGCATTGCGTCATCCTGCCGCTGATCGCCGTCCTGTTCCTGGGCATTCACTTCTGGCGGATTCGGAAGGACGGCGGACTGCACACGGGGGAGAAGACCGATGAGTGAGCCAAAGGATTTCACGGCGTCGATGGACTCGGACAGCCGCCGCACTCCCGTCCGCGTCGCCTTCGTCACCCGGCGTACTTCCCCGCACGTCCTGGCGCGCGACGAAAAAAACGTCATGACCTACCCGGAGGCCATGTTGCGGGTGGGCGTCGCGGTGGAGGCGCTGCTGCTCGGCCTGGCGCTGCTGTCGCTGTTCTGGGACGCGCCGCTCGAAGGGCTGGCCGATCCCATGCAGACGCCGAATCCAGCCAAGGCGCCATGGTACTTCCTCGGTCTTCAGGAGCTTCTGCACTATTTCCCGCCGGTTGTCGGAGGCGTTTTGATTCCGACCTTGGTGGTGCTGGCGCTGGTCGTGATTCCTTATTTTGGCATCAACATCGAGGCTGAGAGTTTCTGGCATCGGGACCGGGAAATGAAGATGCGTCGGTTGTTCCTCGTCGTGGCCGCGCTGTGCGTGTTCCTCGTGTGGTTTGAAGTCTACGCAGTGCTCGTCCCCACCTTGCTGATCGCCGGCATGATGTTTCTGGCAGCCTCCCCTGTAGAGCAGCGGGGGATCCGGCGGTGGCTGCATTCCAAGCCGCTTCCATTCTGGATTATGACCTGGTTCCTGACATCGGCGGTCGTATTGACGGCCATCGGTACGTTTTTCCGGGGGGCGGGCTGGGCCTTCGTCTCGCCTTGGGGGGAAAAATGAGCGCGCGCGGGAGAACTCGTTCGGCGGGCCGCTTTCTGTTCGGGGGCAGCGCGCGCTCATTTGCGTCGCTGAGCGTGGTTCTGTTGGCCGTGCTCGCGATCGTCCCGGCGAAAGATCACTTTCGCGAGTGGCTGCGCTATCAGAACCAATACCAGAGCCTGATTCGCAATCGCAGCGACGGCGTGTCGCTGGCGCGCCGGTTTCAGGGGGGCGTGCAACAAATCTGGCTGCCGGACTTGGGCGTAGTGGACCGTTGCGCAACTTGCCACGTCGCCCTGAAGGAAACGTCGCTCGCCGGCATCGGGACGGAGCCGTTCCTCCCGCATTCACCGATCCCGCATTCCTTGACCGAGTTCGGATGCGTGATGTGCCATCGGGGGCAGGGCGCGGCCACCACCGTCTCGGAAGCCCACGGCGCCACGCCATCCTGGGAACAGCCGATTCTGCCGGCGCGCTATGTGGAATCCTCCTGCGGCCAGTGCCACGAGCGTCCGCTTACGGGAACGCCCCAACTCAATGCCGGCAGAGGAATGCTGGCCCGCTACGGGTGCGTGCGTTGCCACAAGGTGACGTCGCCGGAAGGCCGCGCGATGACCGCCACCGACGTTCCGCCGCCGCTCGTACACATCGCCGAAAAGACGACGCGGGACTGGATTTTCGCATGGATTAAGAACCCGCAGGCTTACGCCGCGACGGCCACCATGCCCAACTTTCAATTGAGCGACGAAGACGCGCGCGACATTTCCGCGTTCCTCATCGGCCAAAGCACTCCCTATCCCGCGGAAGCGAATCGAAAGACGCCGCCCGTTCCGTCGCAGGACGATGCAGCCGCGGTGCAGCAGGGAGCTAGCGTTTACGGGGAATCGTTCTGCGCCTCATGCCACGCAATGCAAAACGCCGCGGGAATGATGGTGGGCGGCGATATCGGGCCGGAACTGACCGGAGTCGGCTCGAAGGCGAAGCCTGAGTGGCTGGCGGAATGGCTGAACGATCCCAAGGTTTACGATCCCGATACTGCCATGCCGCACTATCGCTTCGAGACCAAGGATATCGGGCTGATCATGGGGTTCCTCGAAAGCAGGACCGAGTCCGATTCCCTGTCCAACGTTCACCTGGACCCGGCCACGCCGGCTCAAATCGCGCACGGCAAGTCCCTGGTGAACGAGCGCGGCTGCGCGGCCTGCCACACCTTCAACGGCGTCGCGCACCCGGATAATTTCGCCCCCGAACTGACTGCCGTGGGAAGTCTACACCTCGCCAAAATCGTATTTGCGCCGGGGATGCCGCACACGCTGCCGGACTACATTTCGGCCAAGATCCGGAAGCCGCGCTCCTTCGGAAACGCGCTGAAGATGCCGCAATTCACCTTTTCCGATTCGCAAGTGGATGCGCTGGTGACGGCCCTTCTTGCTCAGACCAGCCGAGCGAAAACGCTGCCCGCCGCGTTGCGAATTCCGGCCGCGCCGCCTTCCACGTACCGTCCGGCCGGGCGCGCCGGCGCTCTGATGAACGACCTCCGCTGTTTCAGTTGCCACACCATCGACGCGCGGGGAGGCGATATGGCGCCGGACCTCACATGGGAAGGCAGTTCGGTGCAACGGAGCTGGCTGGTGAACTTCCTCAAGCGCCCCAACACGCTCCGGCCGGCGCTGATCCGCCGGATGCCGAAATTCAACTTCACCGACGAGGAGGCCAGCGTCTTGGCCGATTACATCATGACTGCGTATCAGACGCCGGAGTTCGACCGCGACCAGATCGATGCATCGAAGTTCAGCGCCGCTGACGCCGCCAACGGCAAAGATCTCTACTACGGCAAGTACGCCTGCGAATCCTGCCATATCCTCGATCCGAACAAGGACAAGGGCTACATCGGGCCAACCCTCACCCAGGCCGGATTGAGGCTGAACGCGGCATGGATCTTCCATTGGCTGAAGAACGCCCAGGCGCTCCGTCCGGGCACTCTGGAGTTGAATTGGAACATGAACGACGATGACGCGCGCGCCATCACGGCGTTTCTGATGCAACAGAAAGCCGCTTCCAAGGAAGGAGCGTCGCGATGAGGCGGGCATTCATGGCCCTCGCGTTACTGGCGGCGGTGGGATGCCGTAAGGTTCCTTCGTCCGCGCCGGCTGCCTCGGCATTCGGCGTCGCAATCGTCGGCGTCAGCGGCGAGAAGCAGGCCGCCGGCGCGGGCGGGTCGGTGGATCAACCCATAGTGGCGCAGGTCAACGACGCGCAGGGCGCCGGAGTCCCCGGCGCGCTGGTGGAATTCCACGGCGCGGGCGGCGTCCGGTTCGATCCGCCTTCGGGGCTCACCGGAAGCGACGGCCAGTTAAGCGCAACGGTGCGGCTCGGCGGCGCGCCCGGAAGGTACTCGCTGGTCGCAACTACCCGAGACAAGGCCGGGAAGCCGCTTGTGGTGACGTTCCCCGAAATCGCCCTCGATTATCAGCAGACTCTCGGGCGGGAATTGAACGAGAAGTACTGCTCGCGATGCCACAACTCGGAATCCAGCGCCGAGAAGGTATCGAACCACGACAATTTGAGCGTGCCGCCGCACGCTTTCTCCGACGGCGCGACGCTGAACCAGATCGATAGCGCGAACCTCCTCGCAATCATTAGTCATGGCGGCGCGGCGCTCGGCAAGTCTCCGGAGATGCCGCCATACAGCCCCACGCTTTCCGCGAGCGACGTCGACGCGTTAGCCGCCTATATCCGGGCCATCGCCGATCCACCTTATCGGCCCCAAGGAGTGTTCTATGCAAATCCGTAGCTCGACGCTGTTGGCGATCGTGTTGACTTGCCTCAGCGCCCTCAATTCCGCCGGGCAGGTCTTGGCGCCGGCCGAGATCGCGGACCCGGCCCTCCGCGGTCTTCAGCAGAGCCATCTGGGAGAGCTGCGGACAATCGCCGCCGAAATCGCCAGCCACCATTTTCCCTATCGTTTCTACTTAAGCCGCAAACTAGACCTGACGGAACGCGATCAGCAGAGCAGCGATCGGCGTTCGATTCAGTTCGACAGATTCCAAGGGCAGTTGGTTCTCAAGATCACCGGAAACTACTTCGCGGCTTACTCCGCTGCTCGAATGACCAACGAAGAGCGCGCCCGCCAGACGTACCGCGACGTCATGCTGCCGATTTTGCAGGCGGCCGCGCCCGCGCTCGCGGGGGCCGACGTTCCCACCGCGTTCGCGCTGGAGATTTCTCACCACGTCGTCAGAAAGGTGTTGGGCGTAGACACGGAAGCTGCGGAGAACATCGTCCTGATTTTGCCGAAGGCATCCGCACAGCTCTTGACGGCGGCTCGCGATGAAGCCGGGCGCGCCGCAGCGCTCGTGAAGGGCGCCGCGTACCTGAATGGCGCTCCCATATCGCTATTGCCGGGCGATTTGATGGAAAGCCCCGCGATCCAGGTCTCCGCCGCTTCGCCGCGCGCTTCCAACGCGCCCACGAAGCTGGAAGTGGAATATCGCGACACGCTCGCCAAAATGATGAAGGAACTCGATTCGCAGGCGCACTTCCTCCCCTATGCCCCGCCCTCCTTCATTGCATTTCGCGACGGCCAATACCTTCAGATCCCGATCGCGGCCACTCTCGCGACGTCCGACACCGGTTCGCAATACAAGCTGGCGGCGTTGGCGTTCGATGGTCACGTCGCGCACCTGATCCGCGACGTTCTCGCCTACTTCAAAGAGAGCGCCGATTTCACAGGCATCGATTTCAGCGCAACCGTTCGCCTCGATAGTGCCAATGCGGAAGGCCAAGGCGGCGAGGCGGTGGAGTTCTTAATCCCAATGAGCGCTCTGCGCGCCTATGCGCAATTTAACCTGACCGGCCAACAACTGATCGACGCAGGCGTCGTCTTGATCAACGGAGAGCGCGCGGGTCTCGATCTTCAGGCCGCGGAAGACCACGGCGCGCCTTCCAAATGATTCGGTCACCTTTCTCTGGATTTGTGCTGACTGGGAGCTGCAGTCTAAAAATGAAATTTCGGCATAAGCGGCCTGTTTAACCCACTGCGGGCCAGAAGTTTCGTGCAACCCGGTTAGCGGGCGGGCCGTCTCGTTTAGTACGGTTCGCCGGCTGGGTTTGGCGCAATCTCCAAGGTTCTAACGAGCTTTCGGCGCCGACGGCGCCAGGAAGGGCTAATAGCAACGTGAAAACGATTCACATCGGCACAGTGGCGCTCACCTGTGCGTGCCTGTGCGCGGCTTCGTTTCCGTCTTTCGCACAAACCACGCCCCAGGAGCCTCAGGACAAACCCGCAACGGCGCCCGCCCCAGCCAGCGGCGCGCAAGCGCCTTCGCTAGGGGATCTGGGTTTTCCGACAGCTCAGACGAAAGGTAGCGCTCAGGACCAGGCCAGGCTTGACAAGCGGTCGCACATGCTGAAGATTCATCAGCGGCTCGGTTTGATCACGCTCGCTCCTTTCGTGGCCACGCTGATCGCTTCGAGCGGCGCCACGCCGGGTCACACCAACGCGTCGGGGGTCACCACAGGCGGCGGCAGCACGGCCAGCCGCGATCTGCATGCCGGTCTGGGCATCGCGACGGCGGGCATGTATTTCACGACGGCTTCGTTCGCCGTTTTCGCTCCCAAAATATCGGGAACCAAGACCCACGGACCGATCCTGGTGCATAAGATCCTGGCCTGCATTCACGGGCCGGGGATGGTGCTGACTCCGATTCTGGGAGCGATGGCATACCGCCAAATCAGCAACGGGCAGAAGGTCAGTGGGATCGCCAGCGCGCACGGGGCGGTGGCCACCGTGACCGCCATTGCGTACGGGGCCGCGATGTTGTCGGTATCGATCAAATTCTGAGGC
>Ga0181520_10002400_pt1 | contig 34778 bp, 28 predicted proteins | sample PEATcosm2014_Bin_29_FD_132451 | JGI IMG/M metagenome (GOLD analysis project Ga0181520, IMG submission 132451) | Peatland microbial communities from MTU Mesocosm Facility, Houghton, MI, USA - PEATcosm2014_Bin02_30_metaG | ecosystem: Environmental > Terrestrial > Soil > Wetlands > Peat | place...
CGGGCTCTCTGCTCCAACCGCCCCTCTCCTGAGAGGGTGGAGTGGCTGGCAGCCCCGAAACCGGCGCCGGTCTCGCCGTGCTCTCGCTGGCGCGATGGGGGCCGGCTCCTGTGGTAGCTCTCAGCGCCGATCCGCTCGCAACGCCGCTCAGCAATTCCTCGATGGGCAGTAGCCGCTGCGCGTGAATCAGCTTCAGTACTCCAAGCTCGAGGTGAAGCCGCTGCTCCTGGCGATAATTCAGATCGTCAAAAGTCCGCAACACAATTTGCAGATTGCGCGTGAGCTCCTCTTCCGTGAAGAGAAGAGCCGTTCGCGTCGCACGTGCGCGCTCATCCGCTGAAATTTGCAACAGTTCTGTCTGCTCGCCGCCCAGCTTGGCCATCAGCGCATCGCGCAAATAGCGAACCAGTTGCCGCGCCAGCGCGAGCGGGCTGTGCCCGGCGTTTACGAGCGTATTCACCTCTTCCATCAGCTCTGCACTTTGACCTTGTGCAACGGCTTCCATCAGCCGCTCGAAAACGGTGTTGGGCACCGCTCCCATCAGTTCGCGAATCTGTTCCGCGGAAAGCACGGGGCGGCCGTCTTTCAGCGGCGCCGAAGCAATCGCCTGGTCCATGATCGAAAGCGCATCGCGCATCGATCCATCGCCGGCCTCTGCCAGGAGCGCCAATGCATCATCTTCAGCTGCCACGTTCTCTTCGGTCGCGATCATTCTCAACTGCGTCAGAATGTCGTCGAATTTGACTGCGTGAAAGCTGAAGTGCTGGCAGCGCGATCGAATGGTTTGGGGAATGTTCTCGGGCTCAGTCGTCGCCATCATAAAGATGACGTGCGCCGGCGGTTCCTCAAGCGTTTTCAAGAGTGCGTTGAAGGCAGCCTCGGTAATCTGGTGCGCTTCGTCGAGGATGTAGATTTTGTAGCGATCTCGCGATGGAGCGTATCGCGCCGCGTCGCGCAGCTCACGAATCTCGTCAATGCCGCGGTTAGTGGCCGCATCAATTTCGATCACGTCGACTGCGTTGCCCTGGCGAATCTCCGTGCAGGCGTCGCATGTTCCACACGGTTCCGGTGTCGGGCGCGCGGCGCTGCCCACTTCGGTCCGGCAGTTCAGCGCCATGGCCAGAATGCGCGCAATAGTCGTTTTGCCAATGCCGCGGTGTCCTGAAAAAATATACCCGTGAGCGATCCGGTTCTGCTCCAGCGCATTGAGCAGCGTTCGCGTCACATGGTCCTGGCCGGCCACGTCGGCAAAGCGCTGCGGACGGTATTTTCTGGCCAGAACCTGGTAACCCATGCGAACTTGTGCTCCTGTTTCACGCCTCGAACAACGCGAGGCCCAGAGGTGATTGTATCGGTTCTGGGAGGGCCGCCGCCGGGTGGAAATCCCCTCGTGAAAACCCGTATTTGCGCATCGCTGTCTGCAAGCGCAGGCGACGACAAGGCGCTTGCCGAGTCAGAATCCTGCCGGCCCCGTGTGGAACGCGGCCGTGCGCATGAGCCGATGAGTTTACCCCCATGGATGTGCGATCCTTTTTATGGAACTGTACCGTGGGCGGATCATAATCGTCACGCACCGCGTTCGGTCAATTTGCGTCAAATACTCTGAGGGTTGAACATGAAGCCGTTCTTTGGTGTCGCGTTGCTTGCAAGCTGCATTGCGATGTTGGCGCCGCAGTTCTGCGCGCATGCGCAGGGCGATGGAGGCCAGGCCGGCTCCAGCCAAAGTCAACCGCCCGCCAGTGCGCAAAGTACCGCTCCCTCGCAGCAACCCCCGCGCCCAACCACGCAGACAAATTCCAATCCATTTCCTGAAGACACATCTTCGGTTCCGGTCATGCCTACTCGAGTTCCATCAGACGTGGCGCCGGGCGACGACGATTCGCCCAGCGCACACGCATCCATGCCGGCCGAAGACGCCGATCCAGTCCGCAGTCCTGAAGATCAGGCGGATACTGCCAATTCGAGTAGCAGTAGTTCGAGCTCCAGTCTGGCGGGAATTGGCGATCTGGACCCGACCGACGATGACTCCGCGCAGCCCGGGAAACATAGGAAGAAGGGCGAGGAGGTCGTGCCCGAGCATCATGAGACCGCAGCCGAAGACGAAGAAGTCGGCGGCTACTATCTCACGAATAAGGATTGGAAAGGTGCACTGTCGCGGTTCCAATCCGCTTTGGTTCTCGATCCAGACAATCCTGACGTCTATTGGGGCCTGGCAGAAGCCGAGCGTCACATGGGCAACTTTGCCGAGGCCCGTGCGAATTACCAGAAGGTTAGGGAATACGATCCCGGAAGCCGTCACGCCAAGGAAGCTGCAAAAGCTTTGGAGGATCCGGAGATTGCCAACGCAAAGCCGGATGTGGCAAAACCGGGCATAACGGGGCAGCCTGCTGCGCAGCCTCACCCGTAGCAGCCGCGCAATCCCTGCTCGCTAAAAGCCCGCCCAGCGCAGATAAGCGTGGATAATTTGCTCTCCCCACATGCTGCTCACAATTCCGCCGACGCAAAGAAAAGTGCCCAGCGGCAACTTGATTTGCGCCCACTCGTTTTTGTCTTTGCGCATTGATGGCGAAAGAAGCAGAACCAGCGCAACCACAGCGCCAAGCAGAACACCGATTACAAACGAAAGCAGTGCACCCGGCAGGCCAAGCCACGCGGCCAGCATCGCCATCAGCTTTGCGTCGCCCAGTCCAACGCCTTCGCGCCTGCGGATGAGCCAATAGATCCAGCGAGTGACGAGGATGAGGCTAGCGGCGGCGAGAATGGCGAGAGCCTGAAGACCGAGCGCGGAAATCATGAGCGGAATCGAGGACGGCTTCAGAAAAGAGAAACTGTGATCAAGAATGAAATCGCCGAAGCGATAAATAATTCCGAGAAAAATGCCAGGAAGGGTAAGTTTGTTGGGAAGCCAATGATGCTCTGCATCCAGAACCAATAGGGCAATAAGAAGCCAGGTAAGCGCAAGCATTCCCGAGAGGCGGAGGGCATCGGACTCCAGCCATCGAAGCGGAAAATAATTCAGAGTGGGAAGGATCTGAATCAAGATCAAGGCCCTGGAAGCAGAAATCGCCCACAGCACTCCCACCGCCAGCTCCACCAGCGGATATCTCCAGCTGATCCTCGCTCCGCAGCTCCGGCAACGGCCGCGCAGCGCCACCCAGCTCACGAGCGGCACATTCTCCCACCAAGCCAGTGTTCGTCCGCAGCTTCGGCAATGCGAGCGCGGACGAACAACGCTCTCGCCCTCAGGCCATCGGCTCAGGCACACGTTCAGGAAGCTGCCGAAGGCCAGCCCGAGAAGTCCCGCAAAGAGGGTTCCAAGAACGCGAATCATGGAAGGAGTTGAGTATACGGTTCCGATGTCTGCTGCGTAAGACGCGCCGATCATCGCCGCCGCTCCAACGATGCGGACCCCACGCGGTAAAATAGGGATGGATGGATCTGCCGCCAGAGAGTCCCAGTGCGAAGGATCCCACGCCGCAAACCACCACCGATCCGGCGCGGGCAGCGGCATTGTTTGAGCAATCCGCGGCCATCATGGCTCGCCTGCGCGCTCCCGGCGGCTGCCCTTGGGATCGCGAGCAGTCCTTTGACACCATTCGCAAATACACATTGGAAGAGGTCTATGAGGTCTTTGACGCTATCGAGCGCCGCGACTTTGACCATCTTGCCGAAGAACTCGGCGATCTGCTGTTGCAGGTGCTGTTTTATGCCGAGATGGCGGCGAACGAAGGCCGGTTCACCATTGCGGACGTTCTCGACCATCTGAATCGCAAACTCGTTCGCCGCCATCCTCATGTGTTCGGCGAGGAAGCCTCGCGCGCCGCCGGTAACAACGCCAATGTCGATGCGACAGTAGCAGGCTCTTCGTCCGCGGTCCTGCGCAACTGGGAAGAGATCAAAGCCGCTGAGAAGCCGGCGGCCGCGCCCCAGAATCACGGTGATGCGACCGGCGGGGAAGGGAATCATCCAGTCTCGCGTCTCGACGGCGTTCTTCGCTCCATGCCCGCGCTGGCTGAAGCTTCCAAGCTCGGTGCCAAGGCGCAAAAATCTGGCTTCGATTGGCCAAGCTGGCGAGAGCTCCTGCCCAAAATCGCCGAAGAAACCGCGGAGCTCGCCGCCGAAGCCGCCGATCCGCAAAACCGACCACGAATCGAAGCCGAGCTGGGCGACCTGCTCTTCACAGTCGTCAATCTCGGCCGGCACCTCGGCGTTGACGCGGAGATGGCACTTCGCAGCTGCAATCTGCGTTTCCGCCGGCGCTTCAGTGAGATGGAGCAAATATCCGCGCGACCACTTGAAGAATTGTCCCCTCCGGAGCTCGAGGCACTTTGGGAACAGGCGAAAAAAAGGCTTGTGCAAACCGAGAACCTCGGCCTCGATCCACCGGCGCGACCCGCATCGCAGGTTCGATCATGATCAAGATTCGCAGCTGCCGGGGTTTCGACGAAATGGAAGCATGCGTTCGGCTCCAGATTGAGATCTGGGGATACGACGAAAGCGATGTCACGCCACGAAAAACTTTTATGCTTGCTCAACGAATTGGAGGCCAGGTCATCGGTGCCTTCGACAACGACCTTGCCCCCGGCGAACCAGGAGATCAAGCCAAAGCGCTCGTTGGTTTCGCCATGTCTTTGCCGGGTATCAAATGCACTGAAAAGGGGCCGCAGCCCTACCTCCACTCGCATATGCTGGCGGTCCGGCCGTCCCACCGCACGCGCGGCCTTGGCGCACAACTCAAATGGGAACAACGTCATGAAGCGCTTTCCCGCGGAATCAAGAAAATGGAGTGGACTTTCGATCCGCTCGTAATTCCCAACGCTTTCCTCAATATCCACAGACTGGGCGCGCTGTGCCGCACCTATCTTGTGGATTTCTATGGTGTATCCTCTTCTCGACTGCAGGGTGGGCTCCCAACCGACCGGCTTTTGGCCGAGTGGGAGTTGGATTCCCCTAGAGTTGAGGCAACTTTTGCTCGACGCCCCGCGGCAAAACAGCGCACTCAAGAACGCATATTGGTCCCAGCTCCCATTGACCACTGGAAGACCAGCGAAGCAAACCGAGAAAGGGCCCTCGATGTCCAGTTAAAGAATCGACGGAAGTTTCAGGATGCTTTTTCGCGGGGACTGGTCGTACTTGGCTTCTCTCGCGATGCGGAAGGAAACGGAATCTTCGAACTGGGTTCCCTCACCCAGGAGCAATCGAATCTCGGTTCTGATGTTTCTAAGGAATGTAAAATTTTATGAGAATTGATGCGATCATTCTGCGTGAACTGCATATGCCGCTAGTGCGTCCATTTGAGACCAGCTTCGGCATCACCCGCAACCGGCGTATCGTGCTCGCCGAAGTTCAATCTGAGGGACTGTCCGGGTGGGGCGAGTGCACCGCCGTCGAGCGCCCGTTCTTTTCCGGCGAGTCGACCGACTCCGCCTGGCAGGTCTTGGTTCAGGAGCTCGCGCCCATGATGGCCACCGAGGCCCCCGAGCACGGCGGCGATTGCCCCGGTATTTTTCGTGCCGTGCGTGGCAATCCCATGGCCAAGGCCGCTCTCGAAAACGCCATATGGGACTTGGAAGCCCAACGCGAGGGCGTCTCGCTCTCCCGTCTCCTCGGCGGCGTGCGCGACAGCATCGTATGCGGCGTCTCCATCGGGATTCAATCTTCCATTCAGGAACTGCTTTCCGTAATCGAGCATGAATTGGCTGCCGGCTACCAGCGCGTCAAGCTCAAGTGCAAACCGGGTTGGGATGTGGAGGTTTTTGAGCGGGTCCGAAGCCGCTGGCCCGGTATTCTGCTCAGCTGCGACGCCAATTCGGCTTATCGCCTGCGCGACGAAGATCACCTGGTTTCATTTGACGCCTTTGATTTGCTTATGATCGAGCAGCCGCTCTGGCACGATGACTTTTACTTCCATTCGGTGCTGCAACGGCGCCTCAACACGCCCATCTGCCTCGACGAGTCCATTCGCAACCGCCGCGACGCTCTGGCGGCCATCGAGATGGAGTCCTGCAAAATCATCAACGTCAAGCTGGGCCGGGTGGGCGGCTTCTCCGAGGCCATCGCGGTCCACAACGCAGCCATGGAGCGCGGAGTTCCCGTCTGGTGCGGCGGCATGCTTGAGTCCGGCATCGGACGCGCGCACAATATCGCGCTTTCCACCCTTGAGGGGTTCACGTTGCCCGGTGATGTCTCCGCTTCGGCCCGCTACTTTGTCGATGACATCATTGAGCCCACAGTCACCGTCTCCGATCAAGGTGAGATTGCGATCCCCGACACGCCTGGCCGCGGTTATGAAGTGCGCTCAGACCTGATCGAGCGCCTGACCGCCCGCAAAGAAACCATCCGCGAGATGGCGCTGGTCGCCTAGGCCTCTCTTGAGCCTGCGCACACGGCGAGCTGCGTCGTCGTTGCAGTCATTCGCCTTGTCCGGAACCGGGTCCGCTTCCAGTGCGTATTCTTGGTCGGCATGTCCGATTCCTCGTCCAGACAGCCGGGCTCGAGGCTCCTTGCGAATGTTTTGTGACAAGATGCAAATCGGCGTGACAGAAAGCCCCACCCACGGCCACCGCGGTTTCGTCCGAGACCCTACAATCATTGATATTGTTTCTGGAGAGAGATCCATCCACATCACTTCCTGGAGGCTTTTAAAATGAATCGACTCTTTGGTGCGGCACTCCCGCTGGCCTGCGCCCTTTTTCTTGCGGTTCCGGTTCCCGCCGCCCTTGCTCAAGCGGCGTCCTCTACGCCCGACGATGCAAGTGCTGCCGTCAAGCTGAGTCCGGGACTCGACAAAGAGCTCATTGACACCTCGGCCGATCCCTGTGCCAACTTTGTGCAATACGCCTGCGGCAACTTCACTAAGTTGTATCCCACTCCCGCCGACCTGCCGGGCTACGACACCCTGTTCAGGATCCAGGACCATACGCAGATTGTGCTCCATCAATTACTCGATAAAGTGGCTGAAAAAAGCGCGCAGCATACGCCGAACGAGCAGAAAATCGGTGACTATTACGCCACTTGCATGGATCAGAAAGCAATCGACGACGCCGGCCTGAAACCTTTTCAACCCGAGTTCGACCGGATCTCCGCCGTGACCGGCAAAAAGCAGTTGACTGATTTGCTGGCGCATGACCAGATGATCAACGTTGGCGCATTTTTCAACTACTCCGAGCAGCAGGACTTTTCGGATGCGACCAAACAGATTGCCTCCGTCGACCAGGGCGGCCTCGGCCTGCCGGAACGCGATTACTACTTCCGGACGGACGACGCTGCGGAAAAAACACGCAAGGATTATATTGCCCACATCGCAACCGTGCTGGGACTGCTGGGCGAACCTGCCGATAAAGCATCCGCGGACGCCGGCAAAATCATGGCGCTTGAAACCGCGCTGGCCAAGGTGTCAATGGACGTAACCGATCGCCGCGACCCGCACAAGGTTTATCACATGATGCCCGCGTCGCAATTGGCCCAGCTCACGCCGGCCATCGATTGGCCGCAATTCTTCACGCGCACTGGCGTCCCGGGCATCGCCGATCTGAATGTCGCGAATCCGGATTTCTTTAAAGGGCTCCAGGACATTCTTAATTCCACTGACCTTGAAACAATCAAAATCTATCTGCGCTGGCAACTGGTGAACAATACTCCGTCCTACGCTCTACCCAAGCCCATATACGATGCGGACTTCGACTTCTATGGCCGCGAACTGAGTGGTGAACAGGTGGAGCGGCCGCGCTGGAAGCGCTGTGTAGCTGCAACTGACAACGGGCTTGGCGAGGCGGTTGGCCAGGTCTATGTGAACTCCCAGTTCTCCGCTGCGCAAAAAGCTTTTACCTCTCAAATGGTTGAGGACATTGAAAACGCCATGGACGGCGAACTGGACAAGCAGGATTGGATGAGCGCCGAAACCCGCGCCAAGGCCAAGGCCAAGCTGCGCATGGTTGCCAACAAGATCGGCTATCCCGATCACTGGCGCGATTACTCGAAGTTGTCCGTCGTGAGAGGCGATGCTCTGGGCAATGCTCTCAGAGCTGCGGAATTCGAAAACAAGCGCCAGCTGGCCAAAATTGGGAAGCCGGTGGACCGGTCGGAATGGATTACGACTCCCGCGACCGTGAACGCGTTTTACAACCCGTCGATGAACGACATCAATTTTCCCGCGGCGTTTCTGCAGGCTCCGGTCTATGATCCGAAGGCCTCCGATGCGGAAAACTACGGGCATATGGGCTTTTTTGTCGGCCACGAGCTGACCCATGGTTTCGACGACCAGGGAAGCCAGTTCGATGGTTATGGGAATCTCAAGGATTGGTGGACCGCCGACGATCGCAAGAAATTCGACGCCATGACGGATTGCGAAGTGCACGAGTACGGCAACTTCATCGCCGTGGATGATGTGAAGGTGAATGGAAAACTCACTCTGGGCGAGAACACCGCCGACAACGGCGGCCTCCGTCTTGCCTATATGGCCTTTCTTGCCGACGCCAAGCGCAAGGGAATCGACCTGACTGCGAAGGATGACTCCGGCTACACGCCACAGCAGCAATTCTTCATCGCTTTCGGCCAAGATTGGTGTGGAGGGTGGCGGCCGCAGCTGACACGATTGATCGTGCAGACCGATCCACACTCTCCGGATCCTATCCGTGCGAATGGCGTGGTGCAGAATATCACTCAGTTTGGCCAGGCCTTCGGATGCAAAGCGGGCCAGCCCATGATGCCCGACAATGCCTGCCACGTTTGGTGAGATTTGAGACATGTGCTCACCCAGGTCTAAAAACCGAGGCCTGGGTGCCCCGAGTAAACGGCGCGAGTAGTATTTACTTCTTCGATTGCGGGCGGCGCCAGTCGAAATAGTAGCCCAGAATACCCTTCACGATGAGATGGTCGGTTGACGCGGTGGCTCCCCAGCCGGCGCCAAGGTTGATTTCCCACTTGGGAGAAACAAATAAATTCACAACCGGAAAGATCTGGTGTTGCTGGTTGTGAAGGTTGACGAAGTGGCCGAATTCGCCCCAGTATCCGTAATACTCGATACCGATGTTGAATGTTTTCGCAGGCTGGTAGGTCACCGTCGCTGCCGGACCAAAGGTGACCCCGCGAGGTGACACATCGCGGTAATAATACTGCTTCTCAGCCCCCGTGGTTCCCGCCGGCAGGCCCGTGGGATGAATTCCCCAATTCATCGTGGTATTCACTGACCAGTACCATCTGCCCACGGTCTGGTCGACGATCGGCAAGATTTGCCATGACCATGTCGGATTGGCGTAGGCCGCCCTCGCATAGCCGATCTCGTTCGAAAGGCTGACGCCGACCGGCCAATGCCACGAGAGCGGCGCGCGAACGCGAGGGCGAATGTGGTCGCCCACCCACTGAATGCCTGTTCCGCTGCTTTCCTCGGTGAAGATGTAAAACCCAACCTCTGACCAGTTGTTAATTCCTTGTGTGAATTCGACCGTTTCATGTTCCTGGCCTTCCGTGGGAAGCATTCCATACTGCGTCGTCGTAGTGCCTTCGACGGTGTAGTTACTGTGAAGCTCGGTCAAAAGCACTCCGGGCGCCATGGTCTCAGATGGATAAACCTGAATCTCATAGTTGTCCTGGGCACTGACAACCGTGGCGGCGCTGAAGGCGAAAAACAGCGGAAGGGATACGCAGAGATTTCTCAAGAATGCTCCTCAGCGAATCGGGGAAAACGCAAAGCTCTCTTCTATTTGAAGCAATTCGAAGGCGATTGGGAAGGCCGACTAGTAATTTTCTGCCAAAAACGCGTCGACCTCAGCGCGCATCGGCATGGACGCGGCCGCGCCTTTTCTCGTGACGCAAATCGCCGCCGCGGCATTGGCAAATCGCGCCGCCGTCCACGGATCCTTGCCCTCGAGCAGTGCCACTGCGAATGCGCCATTGAAGCAATCGCCGGCGGCAACGGTGTCGATGGCGTCAACCCTGAACGGCTTCACCCATCCCGCCTTTCCGCCCGCAATAGCTACGTACGAGCCTTCGCCGCCGCGTTTGAGAACCAGCCCCCGCAGGCCTTTTTCATGCAGCCGCTTCGTGCTTGCCTCGACGTCTCCGCCATCGCCAACATAATGCGCCGCCTCGGTCTCGTTGGGCGTGAACCACTCGACCTGACTCCACGCCGTATCCGGCAAATCCGCTGCCGGTGCCGGGTCGAGCATCACCGGCACGCCTGCCCGCGCGCAGAAGTCGAGCGTGTAACTCAGCGTGTCCATCGGAATCTCAAGCTGGCAAAGGACCATCCCTGCCGAGCGAATTAGGTCCGCGTGTCTGTCGACCGTTGCGCGATCCATTTTCCCATTTGCGCCCGGAACCACCACAATCGCATTGCGCCCGTCGTCAGCGACGTAGATAGGTGCGAGACCCGATGGGCCCGCGACCTGCTCCATGGCAGTGGTATCGACTCCCGCGCGTTCCAGGCTTGCAATCAGCTCGGGCCCATACGCGTCGTCGCCAACCTTGGCCACCATCGTCGCGGGATAACCAAGCCGCGCCGCCGCGACGGCCTGGTTTGCGCCCTTACCGCCCTGGTTGGTTTCAAATCCGGTACCGATGAGCGTCTGCCCGATGGCAGGAATGCGCGGAGTGCGCGTCACCAGGTCCATGGTGATACTGCCGACAATCACGATTGGTTTGCGCGAGTCACTCATGACGGAATCTCAATAGAGCGGCGCCAGCGCCACCGACCCTAGCCCCAGCAGAAAACAGATGAACATGAGCACCAGCAGCGTGATAGCCGCACGCGGTGCGCCGGCGAACTCCCGCCACACAAACACGCCCCAGCATGCCGAAACCATCGTCGCCCCCTGCCCGATGCTGTAGGAAACCGCTGGCCCCACAAGGTGTGCGCCCGACGCGAGGAAATTCGCAACTCCGCCCGTTGCCCAGATGGCTCCGCCCAACGTTCCCGCCAGATGCCACCCGAGAGGCGCGCGCCAGTAGCCCGCGCCATCAACGGGCTCTTTTCCGTCCAGAGGCTTCTTCATGAGGAGCCAGTTCGCCGGGATAGCCGAAACCACCACGCCAATCATAAAGAACAGGGTCACGGCATAAGGTCCCGGCGCGGGTGCGCCCGGCGATCCGTTTAGAGCATGTGCCACAGAAGGATAAAAGCAACCCATCAGCACGCCGCACGCGAGACTGATCATGATGCCGCGCCCGGTCGTCGCCTTGGCCGAAGCGTCGCGCTTGCGATAGGCCGCCGCATCCAGAACGATAGCCACCACGACGAGCGCGACGCCGCCGAACAGCAGCAGCGGATTGCCCACAGGTTTCAGAACGTAGTTCGAAACCGCGCCGATCACCAGCGCCAAGCCAATCCCGACCGGGAAGGCAACCGCCAATCCGGCCACATCGATTGCAGCCACCAGCAGCAGGTTGGCAACGTTGAAGATGGCTCCGCCCGCAATCGCATACAGCATTGGGCCGGTCGCGGTTTGCCGTACGTCGGCGACGAAGGGAAGTCCCGCAGGTCCGATGCTCCCAGCCGTCACACCCCATAACACCGCGCCCGCCACCATCCCCACCAGGTAATCCCAGTAGAAGAGTTGAAAACGGTAGCCTGGGCAGAGCTTGAGCGTATTGGCCCAAGATCCCCAGCAAAGCATGGTCAGGATCGTGAGGCAGAGCGCGGCCGTGTACGTCTCTGGAATCAGCATCTTGGTTTCACGTCATTCACGCCGGAGCGTGCGGCAAGAATGGAACGATAACACACGGGCAGCGCAATTGTTTAGCGCGTGAAGTTGAAGGCATTTCGAGGAATCCTATCCTTTGGGCCGGCGATGCTTTCGTTCCCTCGCGGCCGCTTACTGCTTCGCCGCCTTCACCGCCTCAGTCAGTGCGGGCACGACCTCAAACAAATCGCCCACAATTCCGTAATCGGCCACTTCAAAGATCGGCGCATCGGGATCTTTATTGATGGCCACAATGCACTGCGAGCCCTTCATGCCCACAAGATGCTGAATCGCACCGGAGATTCCGACCGCCAGGTAGAGCTTCGGCGCGACGGTCTGCCCAGAACTGCCCACCTGCCGTTCCAGCGGCAGCCATCCGTTATCGCAAATGGGTCGCGATGCAGCCAGCTCGGCGCCCAACGCCGCCGCCAACTCCTGCACCAATGGAAGATTCTGCGCATCCTTGATCCCGCGCCCAACGCTGACGATTCTCAGCGCCGAGCCCAGATCCACCGTCTGTTCCGAGCCGCGAAACGGCTCACCCGGCCGCGTGCGAATCTGCGCCGCGTCGAGTTTTGGCGTGAATGTTGCAATCGGAGCCGGAGCCGCAAGCTCGTCAATTCTCGGATCCGGCCGAAACGCTCCCGCCTGCACCGAAACGAAGCACAGTCCATCGCCTGAATGCCGGTAACTCCCATTGAGCCGTCCCTGCATGAGTTGCCGCACGAACCTTGGGCCCTCCTCGATCGCCACGACGTCGCCGATCAGCATTTGACCCAAGCGGCAAGCCAGCGCCGGCGCATAATCGCGCACCTGATATGTGTGTGGGAAGACAACGTACGCCGGCTTCTCCGTTGCGATGAGCTGCTCCAAAACCAGAGAAAAACCGTCGGGTGTGTAATTCGCCAGCAGTGGATGCTCCACGCGGATCACCCTGCCGACTGGCCTGGCTGCAGCTTCCGCAGCCAGCGCTTCGGTTTGAGCGCCGATCACAACCGCAGTGATGCTCTCCGCAGGTCCCAGCCGGTGCGCGGCGGCAAGCGCTTCCCAACTGGTTTTTTTGATCCTCCCACCGCTCTCCTCCAAAACCAGAAAAATACTCATAGGACCCGCGCCTCCATCTTCAGCTTTTCCACCAACGCCGCTGCTGCTTCTTTAGCCGTACCCTGCAGGATATGTGTGGTCTTTTGCTTTTTCGGTGCGGAGAGTTGTTCGAGCACGACGACCGTCGCCGCATCCACGCCCAGGTCGGCCGCGTCCACCGCGCGCAGCTCTTTCGTCCTCGCCTTCTTGATCCCCATGAGCGTTGCGTAGCGCAGCTTATTCCCGCCCGACTGCATCGTGAGCACAGCCGGCGTCGACAGCTCGATGCACTGGAACCATCCCTCTTCCAGCTCGCGCTTTATTTTCAGTCCGGATTCGGTTTTCTCCACGTGGAGGATCATGCTCGCGTGTGGCAGCCCAAGCAATTCGGCGACGATCACGCCGGTCTGTCCCAGCCCCACATCTTCCGATTGCAATCCGCTGAGCACAAGGTCGGCATTCTCCAGCTTGACGGCTGCTGCCAGAAGCCGTGCCACGCCCAGCGAATCGCGCGTATTCAGGTCATCGCTGACCACATGAATTGCGCGGTCCGCGCCCTTGGCGAGCGCTTCGCGAATCGTCGAACCCACGCGTTCTGGCCCGGCGCTCACCACAATCACCTCGCCGCCGTTCTTCTCTTTGAGCTGCAGCGCTTCTTCCAGGGCGTAGGCGTCCGCCTCATTCATCGCCCACTGCAAATCCTGTTCGTCAATCCATTTCCCATTCGAAGCAATGCGCACCTGGGCGTCGCGCTCCGGAACTTGCTTGATGGCAACCACGATCTTCATATCTTCCTTCCATAAGTTCTGGGTGCCCCAAGTCTCGATTCTGAGGCCTGGGATAGCACGAAGATCAAGCTCACTCGCTCTCCGGCAACCCACGCGCCGCAATCTGCGCGATGTCCATCAGCTCCGGCGCGGGTGCCCCAGGGCTCGATTCTGAGACCTGGGAAAAAGCGTCCCGGAACATCGTATTGCAGAAGGGGCACGCCGTGCCCACCACCCTCGCCCCGGTCGCCGCCAGCTCTTCCGCCCGCACGTGGCTCACGCGCTCGCCCTTCTCCTCGCCGAGGAAGACCAACCCTCCGCCGGCGCCGCAGCAAAAGCTGCGTTCATGCGAGCGCGGCGCTTCCACCAAGTCACCCGCCAGCGCTGCCACGCGCCGCGGTTCCTCGTACACGCCACGATACCGCCCCAGATAGCACGGATCGTGAAACACAATTCTTTCTTGGTTTTGGACTGAGGGCAATTGCGATGCGAACCGTGCCAGAAACTCGCTGTGATGCTCCACCTCGGGCGGTGTGCCGTAAGCTTTCCAATCTTCCTGAATCGTTCGCACGCAATGCGGACAAATCGAGACTATTTTCCTGATCTTGGATTGAGCCAGCGCCTCAAGGTTCGCCTCTGCCAGTTGCTGAAAGAGCAAATCGTTGCCCAGCCGCCGCACCGGATCGCCCGTGCAGCGCTCCTTGCGCATCACACCGAAACTCACGCCGAGGTGCCGCATCACGCGCACCAGTGCCACCACAATTTCGCGGCCCCATGGGTCGTACGCCCCCATGCAGCCGAGCCACAAACAATACTCCTGTGTTCCGTCGAAGATGGGCAGCGCATTCTTCTCCACAAACTTGTCGCGCTCCGCCGGGCTCATGCCCAATGCGTTGCTGCCCCGCTCCAGCGCCAGAAAAAGTTTCGCCCCGTGGTCGTCGTCCCAAGCACCTGTGTTCACCGCGCCGCGCCGAAGCCCCACGATGATCGGCACATGCTCGATTCCCACCGGGCACTGGAATTCGCATGCCCCGCAAGTAGTGCACTCAAACGCCGCCTCCTGCGAGTTGTACTTTCCCAGCAGAAGTTCCTCGGACGTTGGCCCATATTCATTGAGATACCCGCGCAGCCCCAGCACAATTTCCTTCGGGTTCAGCAGTTTTCCTGTGTTGTTGGCCGGGCAATGCTCCATGCATCGGCCGCACTCCACGCAGGAGTACGCCTGCAGGCTGACTAGTTGCGTCAGGTCCTTCCCCGCGACCAGTCCAAAATCTTCGTCGCCTGACAACGGCGGAATCTCCGCGAATCCGCCCCGCGAAAGGAAAACCGTGAACGGGCTCAGGACCAAATGCAGGTGCTTGGTATGCGGAATGAGAGGCAGAAACGCGAGCAGCGTTAGGGTATGCGCCCACCAGAGCGCGTGCGCTGCGTCGCCGGCTGCAGGCAAAAAAAACGCCGCCAGATACGTGATCATCAGCACAAAGATGAGCAGCGCAATCACTCCCGATTCCCGGGAAACTGCGCCAAGCCACCTGGGCCGCACAACAAATCGCCGTACACCCAGCCCGAGGATTCCAACCGCACACGCCACCGCAAACAGCGCTGCACAATCGAAGAACACCCGCCCTGCGCGCCCTGCCGGATCAAGAAAACCCAACCCGAAGATCACCGCGCAGTGGTTCAGCGTGACCAGGGCAAATGCGCAAAACGCCCAGAAAACCAGCGCATGGGCTATGCCGGCCAGCGGCCGCTCGCGTATGACCTTGGCTTGGAGCATCACCTCCCAGACAAAGTCGCGAACACGCCTTCCGATGGGAAACAAATGAAAGTCGGGGTCCTTCTTCGATTGAAGAATCTTTTTGAGAATAGGCCCAAACCGAAGCCAGAAGCCGAAAATCGACAAAATCGCAAGGATCGCAAACAGCCATCTCTCCCAGGCAAAGAAGTGCTGGGGTTCAGCCAAAGTTGGGAGAATCACTGTCATCATTGAGTTGAAAATGAACCGCAATCCACGCACATCGGTGATTTTGGCGCCGTATCCCGCGAACTGTCGGCTTCGAATAGTATCCTAGCCGGTGCTGGCGCCGCTGATGGCGCCGCGCAGTATTCTTTCTTTCGGAGTACACGCTTGGCCAAGTATCTTGTCACTGGATCAGCCGGATTCATCGGTCGCTCAATCGCCGCCGCCTTGCTCAAACGGGGTGAGCAGGTCCGCGGCGTCGATAGCTTCATCACTGGCAAACGCGCAAACCTCGCCGGCCTTGACGCCATGGAGTTCATCGAAGGCGACTTGGCCGACCCGGCTGTCTGCGCCAAAGTCTGCGCCGGGGTCGAGGTTGTTTTTCACGAGGCAGCGCTGGCCAGCGTTCCTCGTTCCGTGGCCGATCCCGCAGCCACCAATCGCAACTGTGTCGATGCCACTCTCAACCTGCTGGTTGCCGCCCGCGCCGCCGGCGTCCGCCGTGTCGTCTACGCCGGTTCTTCGTCGGTCTATGGCGACACGCCCACGCTTCCCAAGCGCGAGGACATGTTGCCCAATCCCATAAGCCCCTATGCCGTGGCCAAGCTCGCTGGCGAACATTATCTAAGCGCGTTCACACGCGTCTACGGGCTCGAAACCGTCACCCTGCGCTACTTCAATGTCTTCGGCCCCTTTCAGGATCCGACTTCACAGTACTCCGGCGTACTGGCCATTTTTTGCCGGAAATTTCTCGCCGGCGAGCAGCCCACAATCTATGGCGATGGCGAGCAGAGCCGTGATTTCACTTTTATTGAGAATGTCGTCGCCGCCAACCTGCTCGCCGCATCCGCGCCGGCAGAAAAAGTCGCTGGCAGAATGATGAATGTGGCCACCGGCTCGGCCATCACGCTCAATCAGGTCGTTGAGATTCTCAGTGATCTCACCGGATACCGCGGCAAACCGGTCTACGCGGAGCCGCGCTCCGGCGATATCAAACATTCTTTGGCCGACATCAGCCGGGCCAGGGAACTGCTCGGCTATATCCCGCTCGTCGATTTTCGCGAGGGCCTCCGTCGAACCGTCGACTGGTATCGAACCACAGAGGGATAAACTCCAGTCGCCGCGGCCGCCAGTTTTGATCGCAATCTACGCGTGCAAAAACACTCCTTGCTTTTAAATAATTCATCTGCCGCGCAGGTTCGCTTGCCAGCTCTGTGATCGCAATCACGATTGTGTGATCCAGACCATTGACGAACGGTGCACGATGAACGAAACTGTCAGGGATTTTCCCCAGAATAGCTGTTCGTTTTGAACGCCAGGGCCATCGCCTTCGCCCCAATGGCGCGGGCAAGAGCGAGACTCATGACGAGACTTCGCTGCTGTGCGCGGCGACAGAGCTCCGTGTCCTTTGCCGGCAATCCGGCTTGAAACCTTCTGAGCTGCAACTCTGCGTGTTTGGCCGTTCTGATTGAGGTTGTCTTCCGTTGCCGAACGCTCTGTCGATCCACGAAGTCTTTGTCACCGAGCCATCTACATCCGCGTACTCGAGCAAAGCCCCGCCCACATCCACTTCCTTTCGCAGCCTCGCGCGGGTCATTTGGCGTCGTCGCCGTTTCGTCATCATCATCCAAGCGGCTTTGCTCGTTGCCTGCGTCCTTTATTGCCTCATCGCTCCCAACCAATACGAAGCTGTCGCCCGCGTCGAGCTTCGCGCCGCTCCTGTCTCCTCGCTCAGCCTTGATGGCGCCGAGGTGCAGGTTCCCACGTCTATTCTCTCCGCGCCCATCGCTCTGGAAACGCTGGCCAGCGTTTTGCGCAGCGACCGGCTTGCCTGGCGCGTGATTGTTGCGCTCAAGCTGGCGAGCGCTCCCGGCTTCTGTGGCAATTTTGGCAACCGCTTCCCTGGCTTCAATTCCGAAAAGCCCACACCAGCTGCTCAGGCTTGGCTTCTTGATCGCTTCTCTCGCCGCCTTCATGTGGAATCGGTTCCCCGCACCATGCTCATCGAGATTCGCTTCCGTTCGCGCGATGCCGCGCTCTCGGCCGCTGTTGTCAACACCCTCATCGCCGCCTATAGCGACCAGGAGACTGAGTCGCAAATTCAAGCTACCGCGCAGGCTTCGGGATGGCTCAATGCGCAGCTCGCTGATTTGAAGGCAGGCGTTGACCGCGACCAGCAGCGTCTTGCGCAATTTGAGGATGAACACGGCATTGTGAGCGCGCCGGAGATTACGGCAAACGGCCAGCCCGGCGAAACCGAACACAGCTCGGCACTTCTCCAGATTGACGAGCTCAGCCGTCAGCTCGTCGCGGCCACAACTGACCGCATTCTTGCCGAAGCCCAGTATCGCGCCGCCTCGCAGGGCGATCCTGAGATGGTCATCGCTTCCGATCCTCGGCTCCAGGCCGATAACGCCAACTTCGCAACCGCGCTTCTCCAGCAGATTCACGCGCGTCGCAGCGATCTCCTGCAGGAACAAGCCCAGCTCAGCGCCGAACACGGCCCAGGTTTTCCCCGCGTCGTCGAAATCGGCCGTCAAATGCAGGATCTTGATCGGCAAAAGTCAGCAGAGGACGCGAAGCTCGTCGAACGTTTCCGCTCCAACTGGCAGACGGCTCTCGATCGCGAGCAGCTGGTGCGCAACAGCCTCGCGCAGGCCACCAATCAAGGCATGAAGTTGAACGAGGCAGCCACCGAATACGCTGTGATGCGCCAGGAAGCCAATGCCAGTCACGACCTGTATCTGCGCGTCCAGGAGAAAGCCGAAGAAGCCGGCCTCGCCGCTGGAGTGCGCTCGTCCAACATTTCCGTCGTCGATTACGCTCGCCAGCCGGTAAAACCGATCGCTCCCGATCTTGCTCTCTATCTCGCCATCACGTTTTTTGTGGGTCTCTGGATCGCTCTGGCCGCAGCGCTGTTGCGCGAGACGTTCGGTTCGTCGGTGGCCTCTGTACTGCTCGCCCTCGTTGTGATTTCCAGCGCTGGCGCACAGGTTCACGCGCAAGCCCCAACGCCGAACACCTCTGGTTTGCCTTCCGGCGTCGCCAGCTTTCCACAGACGCGGGAGACAAGAAGCATTCCCAATCCCAAGGACGCACCCGCGATTTGGAACGACGCGAGCAGCGCCACGCCCGTGTCCGGCGTTTCACCATCTTCAGGTGTGGAGGCTTCTGCTCCCATGCCTGCACCCATCGGCCCGGGAGACTGTCTCGATATAGCCGAATATCACACGCCGGAATTCCACTCCACAGTGCGCGTCTCGCCATCAGGCACCGTTTCGCTGCCCCTCATTGGCGAGGTCAAGCTCGTCGGTCTGGACGAACAAGCTGCCGGGCGCGCGATTGAGGCGGCGCTTTTGTCGAAAGGAATGCTCCTGCATCCGCTCGTTTCAGTATTGATCACTTCCTATTCCGGTCAGGATGTGAGCGTCCTTGGCGAAGTTACGCGCCCCGGCGTATATCCCTATACCGTCCATCATCGCTTGCTCGATCTGCTTTCCGCGGCATCCGGTCTTTCGCCCAACGCCGGCCGCCTCGTGAATGTGTTCCACCAGGGCGATCCCAAAACGCCGCACCCTGTTGCACTCGATCCGAGCGGAATCGACACGTCCTCCGACCACAATCCTGAACTCAGCCCCGGAGACACCGTCCAGGTGAGTCGCGCCGGCCTGGTCTACGTAGTCGGCGATGTGATCCGCCCCGGCGGATTCCCGGTCGATCCCGTTCAGGGACTCACCGTTGTGCAGGCGCTCTCTCTCGCCTGGGGACCCTCGCAGAACGCCGCCGTCGGCAAGGTTCTTCTCATTCGCGAGCAAAAGGGAGGCCGCGCTATGATCGCGCTCAATATTCGGCGCATGCTGCGCGGACAGGATCCCGACCAACCCGTGCAGGACCGTGACATTCTCTACGTTCCCGATTCTGTCGCTAAAAACCTCCTCAATCGCACCCTTGAATCCGCCATCCAGTCCGCAATTGGCGTCACCATTTACTCAGCCTTGGTCTACTCGCAGCGATATTAATTGTCTGGAAAAAGTGAGGCGACGATGAGAAGAACCGCGTGGATTCTGCTTCTCCTCTTCGCCTTCACGATTCCATGGGAATACTCTCTCGATCTCGGCGGAATCTTCGGCAATGCGGCTCGCATCGCGGGTCTGACTGCGCTTCTCGTTGCGGTTCCGGCGGTGTTGCAAGCAGGACGAATGCGTACTCCCGGCGTATTTTGGTGGCTCACGTCAGCCTTCTTTCTCTGGTTTTGCGGTTCGTTTTTCTGGACGATCGATCCCGTCGCGACTCTGGAAAAAATGCGCGGCTATTTTCAAGAAATGATGATCGTCTGGCTGATGTGGGAGCTCGCCGACACACCGGCCGATCTGCGCTCTCTGCTGCGTGCGACCGTCGCCGGCAGTTGGGTGCTTGCACTTCTCACCCTGGCGGCCTTCAGCTCGCCTGAAGCCATTGCTGCCGGCCAGGTCCGCTTCGCTGCCTACGGTCAGGATCCGAACGAAGTCGCGCGCTTTCTCGATCTCGGTTTTCCGTTGGCAGCGCTTCTCGTTCATTGCGAGCGCCGCTGGCCTCCGCGCCTTCTGGCTCTCGGTTTTTTCCCTTTGGGGATTCTTGCTGTCCTATTAACGGCTTCGCGCGAAGGTTTTCTGGCCGCCATCGTCGGAATCGTCGGCTCCATCCTCCTGCTCACACAGGGTCGTGCCCGACGTTTTGTCGCCGCTGCATTCGCGCTACCGCCACTTCTGATTGCGCTCTGGGTCGTCGTTCCTGGCGGCACTTTGGCGCGTCTCGCCACAATTCCAGAGCAGATCCAAAGCGGCGATTTGAATCAGCGAATGAACATATGGTTCGCCGGCTGGCGCGCCTTTGCGCACGCTCCAATCCTTGGCACGGGTGCGGGCTCATTCGTCATCGCTGCGCATCTTTCCCCCATCGACACCGCGCATAACACCCCCCTCTCCATCGCCGTGAGCGGAGGCCTTTGTGGGTTGTTTTTGGCAATGGCCCTCCTCGTGCTCGCTGTTCGCTGCGCGCTTCGAACCAGGGGCCCTCTGCTTCTGGCGCTCATTACCTCGCTGCTGGTTTGGGTTCTCACATCGCTCGTCGCTACTGTAGAGGAGAATCGCACCACATGGCTGCTGCTTGCCATGATCGTCGTTGCCGGCCGTCTCGCGTATGAAGATCCTGCAGAGCTGGCTGCGTGTTTCTCCGCGCATCCGCCGCTTCTTGCGGGCCCCCAAAAGGTGCAGTTCACGCCGCAACCGGAATCTTAGAGGACGCTTTCGCAGCCATGTCGATCGCTTCGTCCATCGCCGCGCCCTCTCGGAACTTTAGTATCAATCGCGCCATCCTCCACGCCGCTGTCTCCGTCGGCGCCGCAGGCATATTCGTCAAAGTTTTCGCCACCTTCAAGGAAGTCGCGGTGGCCTCCATTTATGGCCGCTCCGACATCATGGATGCATTTTTCGCCGCCGCCCTCATCCCCAGCCTGCTCGTCAACCTCATCTCGGAATCGATGAATCAGGCGCTTGTGCCCACGCTGGTTCGGGTGAGGGAACAGGGCGGCCGCGAGCGCGCTCAGCAGCTTCTCTCAAGTTCCATGTTGTCGATGTGCCTGTTGCTTACCGCTGCCAGCGTGGCCATGGCTCTTGCCGCACGCGGTTTCTTTCCGCTCATCGCTTCGCATTTTGCGCCGGCCAAGCTCACCCTGGCCGTGCACTTGTTCTACGGCCTTCTGCCGATCGTTCTCATCACGGGAATTGCCACCAACTGCACCGCTGTCCTCAATACGGTTGACCGCTTCGCTGTTCCGGCTCTCGCGCCCATTGTGATCTCCATCGCGGTCATCGTCGGCGCGCTAGGTTGCGGCGTCCGTTTCGGCATCTGGGCCTTGGTGTGGTCCACGCTGGCTGGTTCGCTCCTTCATGCCATCATCGTCGCTTGGATGATGCAAAGGCGCGGCTATCGATTCCGTCTGCGCTGGCACGGCTTCGATGATTCTGCCCGCGAGGTCGCCGGTCAATACGGCCCGGTCCTGCTTTCAAGCGTTGTGTCTTCTGGTGGTCTGCTCGTCGATCAATCGATGGCTGCCACGCTCGTTACCGGTAGTGTCTCCGCTCTCGTCTACGCCAACCGCTTTGTCAGCGTAGTCCTCACGCTGCTGGCGGGCGCCCTCTCCGCAGCCATCGTTCCTTATCTGTCGCGCATGATCGCCTTCCGCGACTGGAATGGATGCCGCCACACGCTTCGAACCTGGGTAAGGCTCACGACCCTTGTTTCGGTACCGATCGCAGCAATCCTGATCGCTGGCGCGCGCCCTCTCGTTTGCTTCGCCCTCCAGCACGGCCGGTTTGGACCTCGCGATACCGCCGTCGTTGCCTCCGTGCTGGCGATGTATGCCGTCCAGATCCCATTCTTCGTCGTCAGCCGAGTTTATTACCGCTTTGTGGTCGCCATGCGCCGCACTGACCTGGTCCTTTACTGCGGCATCCTCAACCTCGGGCTCGACATCGTGCTCAATCTCGTCCTCATGCACTGGTTTGGAGTTGCCGGAATCGCGCTTGCGACTTCGCTTTGGACCGTCAGCACATTCTTCTATCTCTGGTATTGGAGCAGGAAACTGCTTGCGCGAGCTTTCACCAGGGAGGTTGCAGCATGATTCCTGCACCAGCCGAGTATCTTCTCCGCTGTGATGACCTCTGCCCGACCACCCCGCTCGGCCGCTGGCGGCGCATCGAAGCTCTGATCGAGGAATTCAGTCTTCAACCAATCCTTGCCGTCGTTCCCGATAACCGCGATCCCGAGCTCTGCGCCGCAACGCAAGACCCTGGATTCTGGCCGCGCATACACGCGATGGAAGTTGCGGGGGCCGTTGTCGGCCTGCATGGTTATCGTCATCTTTGCACCAGCCGAGGCCGTGGGTTCTTGCGCCTCGCCGATACGTCAGAATTCGCCGGTGTGGATGCACAAACCCAGCGCGCGTGGATCGGTGAGGGCCTCCGGATTCTCCGCGCGCACGGACTCAACCCGAGAATATGGGTCGCGCCGCGGCATGGCTTCGATCGCAACACTCTCGACGCGCTCAGCGCGGAAGGAATCTCACTTCTCTCCGACGGATTCGCGCGCGTCCCATTCCGCCGTGGCGGCGCTACCTGGATTCCACAGCAGCTTTGGGGCCCCATCGATAAACCGAAGGGCCTCTGGACCATTTGCGTTCACGCCAATACTGCCTCGGATGCAGACATCTCCTCCCTGCGCGCATTTCTAACAACCCACGCCGATCAATTCACCTCCGTCGATCGTGTTCTCTTTAACTGCCAGCCCACCACCCTGACCCTGGCTGAATATCTCTACGCCGAAGCGGCGCTGTGGCGTCTCATGGCTTCGCGAGCTGTCAGGCGCGTGCGCCAATTCACGGCCTTCTGATCGAGGAGCGACTTGTAAAGCCGTTCCCAATCATTGAGCACAGTCTCCATGCTGAATTCATTCATCACGCGACGCCGTGCGCACTCGCCCATCGCGAAGCGTTTGTCGAGTGGCATGAGCATAAGTTTCTTCATCGCATCACACAGGCTGGTCGGATCCGCCGCCTTGGCGAGCCACCCGCTCACACCCTCAATGACCACTTCGCGTGTTCCGGGCACATCAGTGGCCACGGCGGGCACCGCGCAGGCCCCGGCCTCGAGCAACACCATCGGTAAGCCTTCGTAGCGCGACGACAAAACGAATCCATCCGCCGCCTGCATCCAGTGCTCGACGTGCGGCTCAAAACCAAGGAATCGGACACGCCTGTTGAGCCCGAGTCGAGCCGCCAGCTTTACCAGTTCCATCTCCAGCGGACCGGTGCCCAGGATGAGAAGATGCGTATTCTCGGGTGCTCGTGCCATGGCCCGCAGGAGGGTCGGATAATCTTTCACTGCTTCTAACCTGCCGACGGCCATCCAGAGGAACTCATCCGATAAACCCAGTTCCTTCCGGGCAGCCATTCGAGCCTGCATATCCGGAGCCCAAGCTTTCACCTGAATCCCATTGGCAAGAATGGAAAGACGTTTCTCGTTCACCATCCGCGCCGTCAGATGCGACACCGCCGTCGCACGGCTGACAGCGGTCACATGGTCGGGCAGCCACCGGCTAATCGAGTAACCGAAGCGGCGGCCTCTCTTTCCCGTGCTCGAACTATGCAGCGTGTCGATCACCACCGGAACTGTCGCAGCCAAACGCGACCACCGGCATAGCCATGCGGCATGTGGCAGATGTGCGTGCAGCACGTCCGGCTGTTCGCGCTCGAGCCATCGATTGAACCGAATCCACCCGCCGGGATCCGCCAGCCCGTGTCTCATCTCCAGGCTTATGAATGCGATCCCGCATACGCGCAGCTCCGCGCCTGCCGCGCCGCCATCGCCCGAGAGCACAACCACGCTCACGCGCCAGCCGCGCCGGCGAAGGCCTTTGGCCAGCAGCATCGCCTGCCGTTCCGCCCCGCCAATTCGGTTCAGGCCGGGGATCGCAATCGCAGCGTGGCTCATGTCCGCCTCCACGCGTGCGCATCGATTAGTTCCTCATACGACTCGATCGCGCGCTCGAAGGCAAACTCGTTCGCCTGCCACTTCTTCTCGATCTCGGATTCGCGAGTCCGTTGCCGTTCGCGAAACGGAGCACCCAGCGCGAATGTCGTTGTGCATGCGCCGGCGATCAGTAAAGACAGGGCAATGAATGGCAGCGACAGGGCGCACAGAATCCCTGTCAGAGCAAAACCAAACCAAGGTCGGAACACTGCATTTCTCCAGTGACACAACTGCGAAATCCCGGGCCGTATCCGGCTCCGGTGACCGGCAAAGAAGCTTCGTGATGGGTCTGCCCCGGTTCGGCGCAACTGGAACGCCATGGACCGCGGCGAATGCGGCCTCATTGTGCGCTGGAAACGTGACGACTGCTTTGCGAGTTGCTTTGGCGGGATTCTTTCTCGACGAACTCCGGCGATGCGCTAAATAAATAAAGCCCTAAGATTCGACGGCCCGGCACGCCCGATTCTTCTTCGTCTGAGCAAAGCTCCCTCGACAACGCGAGAGTAACCCTGGTAACAGGTCCCTACGTGGGTGTGTGGAAAAATGGTGCTGAATCTGTACCCAAAGGAAACATCCAATCGGAAAAAATGTCAAGAGGTAAATTTCCACAGGAAAAGAAGGGTCGGTTGATTACTACAGTGCAGAACCTTGATTCTGAAAACGAAGATCTTCTTTCTCAGCTTCCGCAGCGCGGTTCCCTTCGCAGCTGCCCGATGATGGGAAGAATGCTTGTGAAAATCGTTCTCCAGGCTTGATTGCTTCGAGGGCCGCAACGATTGTCGAGGCGAGCGCTTCGGCGGAGATTGCCGGCGCGAGCCACGCACACGAACGGTCTCGCAGAAAATCCACCACACCTCCCGATGCCGGAGTAGCCACAATTGGCAATCCCGCCGCCGCAGCTTCCAGCAGCGCGTTTGGCATGCCATCATGGCGCGACGGAAGCACAAAGAGCGTCGTGCCCTTGAAAAGCTTGTAGGGCGGATCGACACGGCCGGCGAAGCAGACTGCTGTTTCCAATCTCAGATCTCGGCAAAGAGACTTAAGAGTCAATTCTTCCCGGCCAGCGCCTGCAAGGGTCAGCTTCACTTCAGGGAATCTTTCCCGCACCAAGGCCAGGGCCTCAATCAGCAGATCGAACCCCTTCTCGCTCGACAGTCTTCCCACTGCCAACAATCGAAGGCTGGCGTCGTCCATTGCCGCCGCTGGTTCTCGCACTGCCGCACGGATTCCTGCAACATCCACGGGATTTGGCAACACCGTAATCTGCTCCCCGCCTATTCCGGCCGCCCGCGCCAAATCTCGTGCCATGTCTCGCGATTGGCAAATGACCTGATCGGAATTTCGATAAAGCACGCGATAGAGCAGCTGCGTGAGGCGCGGCGATCGTCCAAATCGTATGACGGACGTTGCAGTTGCATTCTGGCGTATCAATAGCGAGGTGTTCGGCGGAAACAGCGGCCGCAGCATCAAGGCCAGAAAACTCACCTCTGATGCTCCAGTAAGGACGATCTTTGGCCGCAGCCGCCACACCAGGCGCAGCAGTGGCCATGCTCCCGCACGAGCTCGTGCAGCTCCCAGCGGATGCACCTCAACCCAGGCCGGCAACGATTCTCCGCTTCGGTCGCTCTTTCCCACCAACCCTAAATGAACTTCGTACTTGTCCTGCGACAAACCGCGTGCCACGAGAGTGATGACGTGTTCGGCTCCGCCGCCGCCCAAGTGCGAAAGAAGCAGAAGAATCTTGGTTCGTCGCGCCATCGTTTTTCTTTGAGAACTCGACTTTCCTGTGAGGGAAACCATTCTCGTCCAAAACTGACCACAGGAAGTGTGCTGACTATCACTGAATGTTTCTTTAATTTCTCTAATCTTGGTGTTTCAAATTGCTACACTGTCCGTCGAATCCCACCAGAATCTGCTGACGACCCCCGAATGCTTGGGGAACTCCGTGCAACAAAAGGGCTCAATGGCAGATTCAGAGACTCTTCCTTTCCGCCTTCTTGCAACATTCAACGAACATCCCACGATGGTCGTCGGCGTCACCACGCAGGAGCTATGCCTGATTCTCGGAGCTCGCTTGCGCGTGTTGCGGCGCGCCGGATTCCACGTCACCCTCGTCTCCGGCCCTGGCGAATTGCTCGAACGCACGGCTTCTCGTGCGGGCGTGGAATCAATCGCGCTTCCCATGCGCCGCTCGATCGCGCCTCTCGCTGATTTAATTTCGCTGATCCGCATGTGGTGGATCCTCGGCGACTTGAAACCCGAGATTGTTGAGTTCAGCACACCAAAGGCCGGGTTGCTGGGCATGGTTGCAGCCTCGCTGCGCGGCGTTCCCCGCCGCATCTACATGCTGCGCGGCCTCAAGCTCGAAAGATCGCGCGGCTTTAAGCGCTGGATTCTGATCACTGCCGAGCGTGTGGCCTGTTCGTGTGCACACAGAGTGCTCTGCAACAGCAAGAGTCTCCGTGCGGAGGCGTTGGCTCTCGGCCTCGCTCCCGCCGCCAAGTTGCTCGTGCTGGGGGAGGGAAGCAGTAACGGTGTCGACGTCGACCGCTTCACGCCAGGGCCCAGTGCGGTGCGCGAGCAGTTTTCCATCCCGCATGACGCTCTCGTCGTCGGATTCGTCGGCCGGCTCACACGCGACAAGGGCCTGCCAGAGCTGATCCAGGCCTTCGACCGGATTCTCCGGGCCGAGCCGGCCACTCATCTGCTGCTGGTGGGCTGGTTTGATCACGCAGAGGACGCGCTTGGCGCCGCGTTGCGCCATCGCATTCTCGCTCATCCGCGTATTCGTTGCACCGGCTTCGTTCCAGACACCGCTCCTTTCTACCGGGCCATGGACTTAATGGTCCTTCCTACATGGCGCGAAGGATTTCCCAACGCCGTTCTTGAGGCCGCAGCCACCGGTATTCCAGTCGTCACCACCGAATCCACCGGCGCCCGCGACGCTGTCGTCGCCGAGGTCACAGGCCTTCTGATTCCACCCGGCTTTCCTGAGGCCATTGTTGAGTCGGTCGTCAAGCTCCTCCGCGATCCCGAGCGCCGATTCCGCATGGGCCGCGCTGCGCGTGCCTGGGTCACCGAGCATTACTCTGAGGAGCGGGTTCTGGGACTGACCGCGGATTACTACCTCACTTTGCTCGAACCGAATGCGATCCAATCTCTCCAGAACGGATCGGCTGCTGGCTCCGCAAACTCACCGCAACTTGATTTGCCCTAGGTCCACCGGTCGGTCGTCTTCCCTGTGGCGGAGGTCTCGACTCTCAGGCCTGAGAACGCTGTCCTCACTGCTCACGTTGGCACGCACGCGCCGGTGCTATTCTGACGCCGTCAGGCGCTCACTCCGGCATTACACGAGGTTCCTGTGCCCACACCCGTCAATCGTCTCACCGTCGACCTTAAGCCATATCCCGATCTTGTCATCGTCTACCTGGGCATGCGCGTAAACCGCATCGCAGGTTTCAAAACGCTTATCGGTTTCGGGCCGCAGATTTCAAAGTCGGTCGCCGATCGGCCCGACGGCCTGCTCTGCCACGAGAATTTCGTCTTTTCGTTTTTCCCCATGCACGCGGGCATGCGTCAGTATTGGCGCGACATGGATTCTCTTCTGAAATGGACGCGCTCTGATCCGCATCGCCAGTGGTGGAAGAAGTTTCTTCGCGATTCCGGAGGCACCGGTTTCTGGCATGAAACCTACACCATCCGTGGCGGCATGGAAGCCATCTACGACGACATCGAGCCAAAAATCGGCTTCAAGTCTTTCGCTCCCGTCGTTCCTGCCCGCGGCTCGATGTTCACCGCCGCCCATCGCTCCAGCCGCGGCGAGAATCTCCCCTCTGTGGTGGACGAGCAGGAGTTATACGACAAGTGAGGGCCGGCTGGGTCACATCCTGCGACAGTATTTCTTTCAGGAAGACCATCGCTCAATCTTCTCCGTGATCCTGAGCGCCGATTCCGCATGGGCTGCGCTGCGCGTGCCTGGGTCACGGAAATCTACTCCGAGGAGCGGGTCCTTGGCCTGACTGCGGAGTACCGCCGGAGACTGCTGGCCGCAGGACCGGTGACGCAGTTTCAGAACGCGTAGTTCTGTGCGCTCATCCAAAGCGATCTTTGGAAAACCAACGGAAAGCGCTCTACGACGCCCGGGGCGCTGATCGTTCGATTTTTCCCAGCAGGAAGATGTATGCCGCGATGCCGATAACCAGGTAAATTGCTGCGACGCGGAAGACCCATACGTAGGAATGCGTAACCGCAACCAGATACCCGGTAACGATGGGCGCGGCGATTCCCGAGATTTGGTTGGAGAAGTTGATGATCCCGCCCACCTTGCCAACGTCGTTGCGGGCGGCAATCAGAGAGGGCAACGACCATCCCACAGGAGCCGCAGCCGACAGACCGCCGATTGAGATGCTGATCCAAATGAGCGCCTGCGTCGTGCTGTGTGTATGCCCGGCGCCAAAGATGCCGAGGCCGAATGCAGTTCCACCAATGAGAACCGTTCGCCGCACCGCACTTGCGCTCCATCCGCGCTTGATCAGCAGGTCCACAAGCCAGCCCCCGATGGCTAGATCGGTGATGGTCGCAAAGAGCCATGGCACACTCGTGTAGACAAAAGAATGCATTTGGTCGAGGCGAAGACCGAACAAAAGGTAGCTGGGCAGCCATGTAAGCAGCAGATAGAAGACGTAATTGTAGGAGCCAAAGCCAAGGGCGAGCCCAAGCACTTTGCGATCGGCGAGAAGATGAAACAGCGATGAAGCGGGTTCATCGGCAGCTTTGTCCTTCGCGGATTCTTTTCTCGCGCCCTCGATATGGCGGCGTTCGGCTTTGCTGAGGCGAGGCTCGTCGTCGGGGTCGCGATAGATCCGCCAGAAACAGAGAAAATAGAGCGCGCTCAAAAAGCCTGTGAGCGCAAAGCTCCAGCGCCAGCCGGCCTCAATCAGTACGAAGCCCATGAGGGGAATGCCGGCTACCGACGCAAATTTGGCGGCGGCGTCGAACAATGAGGTCGCGAAGCTGCGCTCATTCTCCGGGAACCATGCGCCGATGGCCTTGGCATTCGCGGGGAACGTGGGAGCTTCACCAACACCGAGCAGGAAGCGGGCGGCGAACAAACCGCCAATCGAAGGCGTCGCTGCTGCGCCGAATGTCGCCACGCTCCAGAGCAACGTCCCAATTCGGCCAACACGTTTCACTCCGAACTTGTCGAGGATGATGCCGATCGGCAACTGGAGTGCCGCGTACGTGATGTTGTAAGCGCCCGAAAGATACCCAAAGGCGATATCGGAGATGCCAAACGAGGCAATGAGAGCGCCGTGAGCGACGGAGAGGTTGACTCGATCGAAGTAGTTAACGAGCACGCCAACGCCCAGCAGCCAGGCGATCCGCCATCGGTGCATGGGAATCCGTTGTTGCGCCTGTTTTGGTTCTCCGGCCAAAACGACCTCTTATACCGTCGCTCGAGTTGCGCCCGTCGATATACCGCCGTCCACTAGCAGAATCTGGCCTGTAATATATGCGCTCGCGTCTGACGCCAGAAAGACCACCGCGCCATCCAGGTCGTTCGGCTGTCCTGGACGTTTCAGCGGAATGCGGTCGATGATGTACTCGACCCACTTTTCATTCTCATAGAGGACCGCATTCTGTTTTGTTCGGAACCAACCCGGCGCCAGGCAGTTCACAGTGATACCCGACGGCCCCCACTCGTCTGCCAGGCTCATGGTCAGTTGTTTAATCCCTCCTCGGCTGGCGCAATATGGGGCGATTCCCGCGTATCCAAACACACTCGTGACTGAACCGATGTTGATGATGCGCCCGTAGCCGCGCTTCACCATATGCTTCGCAAACGCCTGTGCGACAAAAAATGCTCCGCGCAGGTTGGTCTCGAGCACCAAGTCCCAATCGTCGGGGGTAATCTCCAGCGCTGGCTTCCTCACGTTGCAGCCGGCGTTGTTCACCAGAATGTCGATCTTGCCAAAGTGGTTCCAGGCGCTTTCAGCCGCGCGTCCGATCCCATCTACATCGCGCACGTCCAATTCGAGCGGCAACACTTTTCGCCCGATCCCCTCGATCTCTTCCTGAAATGGTTTAAGGTCGGGCAGGTGACGGCTGGTGATCACCAGGTCCGCGCCGGCGCGCGCGAGCGCTCGGCCCAGGAATTGGCCCAGTCCCCGGCTGGCGCCCGTCACGACCGCAGTCTTGCCAGTCAAATCGAATAAACCCGTGCTCATCGATTTCCTCTCACGGCTCAAGAACCACCTTCATCAGCCCCGGTTCACGCGCATGCAGACGTTCGAACCATCCAGCCGCATCGCTCAAAGGGGCCACCGCTGAGATCAAAGGCTCAACGCGGATCGCGCCTTTCTGCATGAGAGAAATGCACTCCGGATATTCTCCAGCCGAAGCGCACGATCCCAGCAGCCGAAGCTGGCGGCTTACGACCCTTTGCAGCGGAATCTCCACCTTGGGCGAGACGTTGCCGATCAGCGTCACAGTTCCTCCCGAGCATACACATTCGATCGCGGTGTTGATCGGCTCCTGCGCGCCAACTGCCTCAACCGCGATCTCTGCGCCGCGGCCATCCGTAACTCCGAGCACCCGCGAAGCGATCTCAGCCGCCGAGCCCGAAAATGTATGCGTCGCCCCCAGGTCCCGCGCCATCTTCAATCGCGTCTCATCCACATCGACTGCGAATACGCGATCGCATCCATAATGGCGAAAAGCCTGGACGCTCAAAAGGCCGATCATTCCGGCTCCAATCACCACCGCAGTTGAGCCCGCACGGATCTGAGTAATCTTCGCCGCGTGAACCGCGACCGAAACGGCTTCGATCAGAGCCGCATGGGCAAACGAGAATTCATCCGGCAGGGCGTAAACGATTCGTGCGGGCACGGACACAAATTCGGCGAAGGCCCCATTCCGCCGGTACTCGCCGCACGAAACTCCCAGCACCTGCCTCTTCTCGCAAAGATTCACCGCGCCCGCCGCACAAAACCGGCACGCGCCGCAGGAGATGGTCGAATCGAAAGTCACGCGGTCGCCAGGCTTGAAACTTTGAACGCCGCGTCCTGCGCTGTGAACAATGCCGGCGGCTTCGTGCCACATGATCAACGGCGGAATCCGGCGTCCAGTGCTGCCGTCGTAGCCATGCACATCGCTGCCACAAATGCCGCACGCCTTGACCTGGATCAACACATCCTCATGCCCAAATTCGGGCATGGGGACATCCTCTAGCTTCAATTCGTTATATTTCTCAAGCAGCAGCGCTCGCATCCTTTGCGTTCCCTCAACACGTCTCGCCGTCGGCTCCAAACAAATCGGCCTGCTCGCCAGTCGGCTTCGGAGCTTCGGCATGCTTTCGTCCGGCAGCTCCGATTAGGCTCAGCACCTCCAGCGTCTGAACCGCCTGTCGGGGCAAATAGATGCGCTGAGTATTCGATCGTGTGTCAGGCGGTGTCAGCATCAATCCGGCTCCGTCAACCAGGCTGCGATCATTCGCTGCCAGGCCCTCCAGCTCATCGCCATCCTGCAATGTGAGTCGCATCCACAACCCTGCCGTGCGAGGCCGCAATGAAAATCGCTTGCGCACCATCCGCTCAGGATCTGCCTCGGCAGCGCCCGAGGGCAATGCGCGCACGAAGCACATCCATTTCACCTGCTCCCAGCCGATCCGCACCACTCTGCCGGTCAGATCAAGAAACTCCAGCTCAGGCTTGTTCTGCCCGAACTCCGCACCCGCATACCCCGCGATCCAATCTCGGGAGAACTTGCGCACTATGACAGGTTTGCGTGCCGAGGCCATCGCTCTGGATTGTCGCACGGACCGCACCAAAGCGCCGTTGGCGCCTGTTGCTCGATCGGGATACCATTCCGCGCAACGAAGAAGAAGCTGCTCCGCTTTCCAAGCTTCGAAAGTTGCCCGGCGCCCACCGGTTGGCTGGCCTTCCGTCGCGAGTTGTGTTAATGTCTTTGTTTGCAAGTTGTTGTGACTCTCACCATAACGCCAGCATCATCAGTCACTTGGGCTGCGGTCCAGACGGCGGAATCAGGTTAGAACATGCCCGACTATATCTACCTCCTGGAGAACCGGCTCTCGGCTGACCAGCGCAACGCCCTTGCGCAGTTACGAACTGCCGCCCGCGAGGCGGGGACCATCCTTTTCCTTACCGGGGACGCCGCTCGCGATTTAACCAGCGGACACGCCGTCCGCGAGCTCGAGGTCGCCATCCATGGCAATGCCCTTAAGCTGAAGAAACCATTGGAGAAACTCGGCGGAAAGATCTGGGGCGAAGATGAGGCATCGCGTAGCCTCTATCTCTGTTTCCCGGGCACCGTGCGCGTGGACGTGGTCAGCACGCACCGTGTGGAGTATCCCAAGCCCGGCAAGCCCGTTTTTTCTCCCGCCTCTATCCATGAAGACCTCCGCCGCCGGGACTTCACGGTCAACTCCATGGCCATTTCGCTCAACGAGGGCTCCTACGGCCTTCTTATGGATCCGTTGAATGGCGCCGCCGACATCGAATTGCGCGCCCTGCGCCTGGTCTCCAACTACGGATTCATTGAAGATCCTTCGCTCCTCATCCGCGCCACTCGGCTCCGGGCTCGCCTTGGTTGGGAGATGGACCCCAGAACCCAGGCCCGCTACGACAATGCCAAGACTGAAGGCGTGATCGAGTTTCTGTCTGCCCACTCTCGTGAAGAGGAACTCGAACAGATCGGCCACGAAGAAGACGGCCTGAAGGTTCTACGCGCCCTCGAAGCCGAAGGTTGGATGAAGATTCTCTTACCGGCGTGGACTTCCGCCAAAGCGGATGAGGCCAAGCTGACTGCTCTTCACGATCTTGCGGTTCAACTCCTCTTACAGGGCGTCCACGCCGACATGTCTGCCGCCCAGATGCAGCTGCTCACCGCCAAGCTGCCCTCACGCGACCTGTCGGCGCTCAAAAAATCGCTGCTGAGGCCGGGCTTCGTCGAAGAGTGGAACAAGTTGGACTCGCTGGCTTCTGGGTTCGCCAAAACGCTGCTCTCCAAGCAGAACGCCAAGCCTTCTGCATGTTTCAAGTTATTCATGAGCTATGATCCAGAAGCTATTCTTTGGCTTGGTTTTACAAGCAAGGATAAAGCCGTTCAGGAACGCTATCATCTCTTCCTCAAAGTATGGCCCGAGGCGAATCAGCGCATCCCCTATGTGCTCATGCAGGAGATGCGCATCACGGCTGAGCTGCCCATCTTCGAAGAGCTCAAGCAGAAGATCTTCCTCGAACTGATCGATGGCAAGTTGACCACCCCGGAGGAAATGCGCGCATTCCTCGAGCCATACTCACCACCCGCGCCGCCTCCGCAGGTCACCATCAAGCGCTCGCGTGCGAAGCGTGTTGGCGCCAGAGTCAAAGAGGCGGCAATCGAAGAGGATGAGTCCGAGGACGCCCTGCCTGAAGAGGATCTGGAGATTGGCGGAGACGACGAAGAGCTCGATCTCGCGATTCTGCCCAAAGGCGCGCTTGCCGATGGCATCGAAGACGACTCGGAAGACGACGAAGAGGAAGATCTGGAGGGGGAAGAGGAAGCTCCGTCAGCGAAAAAGGCCGCCAGCAAGAAGGGCCAGAAGCCTGCCGCCTCCGGCAAGCCGGTTCCTCCCGCCAAACCGACCGCAGCCAAGGCCTCTACAGTCGCCGCTTTTGCAAAAGGGGCTCCAGCAAAGGCTCAGCCGGTTTCCGCGCCGAAGAAAGCCGCACCCACAGCTCCGCTTGCCAAGCCCATCGTCAAGCCGGTGGCCAAGGTTGCTGCCAAGCCAGTGAAGGTCGCCGCCAAGGTGCCTGCGAAGAAACAGGCCCCGGCCAAGGCTGCCCGCCCTAAACCGAAGGCGAAGCCCGCTCCAAAACCGGTAAAAAAAGCCCACGCAAAGCCTGCGAAGCCGGCCGCAAAAAAGCCTTCCGCCAAAGGCAAAAAGAAGCGCTAGACTGCATCTTCCGTTTGCGGGAGAATCGTGCGTCCAGTGCATGCCCCTTGAAGAAGGCGGCGGCAAGCACAATGAAGTGCCCGCTTTCCGCGCCGTCCGCTATGAATCAAAGCCCTGTTGTCGATCCTTTATCGTTGCGTGATCAGCATCAGAGGTTCGGGCGTCACGCGGCAGGTCTTGCCCTGCGCCGGCGTCCATGTCGATCCGTCAGAATACTTCACCGACAGCAATTCGACCGATACGACTGCCGTTAGTCCTGGCGCCCAAACGTCGACCGTGGCTGTGCGGTCTGCGACCGGCGTCAAAAACACCGTCAGCGTCTGCATCTTGAGAGTCGTTTCCTTGCTCGGGTTCGCCAGACTCAGCTGTTCGGTACGGCCCGTCGCGGTCCAGCCCCGTAAACTCACCGTCGCACGATCAATCGTCCTCTCGTCGGGGCTTTTCAGCTTCAGATGCAGCCGCTGTCCCACGCCTTTGGTGCCGTCGACCGGGAGCCGTTCACCTTGCGGCGGATTGACCTGGTCGTGACCGATCTGGAACTGACCGCTGCCAGTCCTCACGATATTCCCATCCGAAAGATGCGAAGCCTCGACGGAAACCGGGCACGGGTTCGGCAGCTTGACAGCTTGCGTCGTCGCAATCGTCCGCCCGTCCGGCCCAACCGTGGTTATATTCTCCATGCCGGCGACGCCGTAGCTCGCGTTCTGCGCCGCAAGACCAAAGGGCGCCGCCAAAATGGCGCATCCGAGAACCCCAGCCAGCTTCACG
>Ga0181520_10002401_pt1 | contig 34778 bp, 32 predicted proteins | sample PEATcosm2014_Bin_29_FD_132451 | JGI IMG/M metagenome (GOLD analysis project Ga0181520, IMG submission 132451) | Peatland microbial communities from MTU Mesocosm Facility, Houghton, MI, USA - PEATcosm2014_Bin02_30_metaG | ecosystem: Environmental > Terrestrial > Soil > Wetlands > Peat | place...
CAACTTCCAACCCTGAACGAAGGCGGCAGCGCGAGCCCCTTCGATATTGGGCGTTGAATGTGGAAGGTTGGATGTTTCTTTTGCGGTTCAGGGGTTCAATGCGCGAACGCTTTCGGGGAATTCTCTCCCCATTTTGCTCCGCCGACTCCGCAAAACGCGGCGAGGGAGAAACGCTCCCAGCGTCTTGACGTGGTCGAACGTGGAATGGTCCAAGGGTTCATTGCTGGTTGCAAAAGTGAAACCATCCTGACGGGACCGGGGAAATCCGGCGTTCAGAATGCATGAATTTGTTTAGCGCAAGCCCCGTCCACCCGCGAAGTTGTTTTTGCCCGGGAGGGTCCGGGGGGCCGGCTTTCAGTTTGCCGCGAACTCACGTTCGTGGCCACGGGGGAAGCCGGCGATGCGAACCTGCGAGATGCGCGGCGCCGGGCGCGGACGGCTGGAAAATTCATTTGGGAATCCGGGCCGGGGGGTATCATCCGCGCATGGTTCCAGTCGGAAATTGGTTTTGCCTCAGAGCCCAGCCGAAGAGCGAGCACATCGCGGCCGCCCATCTCAAGCGAATGGAGGGGGTGAAGGTGTTTTTGCCGCGGGTCCGATTCCAGCGCGCCACGCGGCAGGGGCGGGTGTGGGTGACGGAGGCGCTGTTTCCGGGTCAATCCGTGGAAACCTGGACGGTTACAATTTCACCTTTTTTGCACTCGGCCACCACTTCGAAGGGCCGGCAACAGACCTCGCAATCGGTATTGAAGCGCTGATGCTCATAGCTGGTGTCAATGACCACTTCACAATTCTGGCCACAGTAGGGGCACTCGATGTCGGCGAATTCTTCCACGGCGCAATCTATACCCCGGTTTGGCGAAAGTGCAAATGGCTTTGCGAAAAAGTTGTGCACGCGGCGGTTTGCGCGGCGTCGGCTGCGGGGGACATTGGGCTCACGGCCGGGGCGGGGAGATGAATTTGGGGTTGGTGAGGATTTCCTGTTCGGCACCGATGAGGGCATCGCGCATGGCCTGGGCGTCGGGGGCGGCGCGGAGCTGTTCGAGGACGGTGGTTGTTTGGGCGATGAGGCAGAGGCGGGCGAGGGTGTGCAGGTGCAGGCGGTCGTCCTGGCAGCAGAGGAGGAAGAACAGGTGGGTGGGCTCGCCATCGGGGGCGCCGAAATGGATTTCCTGGATGGGGCGGCCGACGACGATGAAGGAGGTTTCGAAGAGGTAGGGTTCCTGGGCGCGCAAGTGCGGCACGGCGAAGCCGCCGGGGAGGGCGGTGGAACACAATTCCTCGCGGGCTTCGAGACTTTCGATCAGGGTTTTGGGGTCGTTGAGCTGGCCGGTTTTATCGGCGAGGGCCACGAGGTCGCGCAGGACGGAGGCCTTGGTTTTGGAGGTCATGGCCGAGCCGATGGCGCCGGCGGCGAGCATGGCGGGGAGGATGGCGTCCTGCGGGAAAATTTTACGGATATGGCGTGTGGAGCCCTCGTGGTAAGCGGTGAGGCGGGACGCGGCGAAGCCGAGGATGCGCTGGGAGGCCCAGGCGTCAATTTCGCTTTTGCGGAAGAGGATGCGGTCGCCGCGCCGCTCGAAGGGGATTTCGCCGTCCTTGACGCGCTGTTCGATGTCGGCGGTGGTGAGGTGGAGATAATCCGCCACGGCTTCGACGTTGAGCAACTGGAAGGGCATGGCGGTTAGCGGTCGAAGAACGGGTTTTTGCCGGTGACGCTCAGGGGGATGCCGAGGGCCTGGATGACCTTGGGGCCGAGGAGGCGCAGGTCCAGGCAGGCGCGGCCGATGGAGTACATCACGCGGTTGTCCAGGTGGAAGCGGCCGGCGACTTCGGCGGCCGAGGCCGTGGCGATGCCGAGGTCAATGGAATTGAAGGCGCAGACACCTTCGGCCTGTTCGAGGGCCTCGCAGGAGGACTGGCCGCAGAATTCGCAGTTGAGGCCGGCGGAGTGGTTCTCGACGCCGATGACGACGATGGCGGGGGCCTGCTCGATGTTGGCGGCGTCGCGGGCCAGACCGGGGCGGTTTTCGCGGTCGGCGATTTCGCGCATTTTGGCGACGAGCTTTTGGCGGTCGGCGGGATCGTCAATGGCGACGACCTTGATGTTGTCAACGCCGCGGGTTTTGGGGGCGGTGCGGGCGGCGGCGGCCATGAGAGAGGCGACGTGCAGGGCGGCGGCGGTTTCCAATTCAGCGGAGGTTTTCATATCAATCTATGACAGGCAAACTACGCCCCGCGGGGGCGCGAAACAAATTAAAACCGGACGGCCGGGGGGGGGCGCAAAAATCGCGTCAGAGCTTGCCCTTGGTGCTGGGCAACTGGCCGGCGATGCGCGGATCGTGCCGGCAGGCGGCGTCCACGGCGCGCGCAAAGGCCTTGAACAAACCCTCCACAATGTGGTGCGGTTCGTCGCCGTAAAGCAGTTCGAGGTGCAGGTTGCAGCGGGCCTCGTTGGTGAACCCCTGGAAGAACTCACGGGCCAGGCCGAAACGGAAGGCGCTCGAAGCGTCCTGGGATTTGTCGGCGGCGGAGATTTTTCGCTGGGAGAAATGGTCGAGGCCGCGCCAGACGAGGTGGGGCCGGCCGCTGAAATCCACGACGCAACGGGCGAGGCATTCGTCCATGGGCACATAGGCCTCGCCGGTAAAGGGGTTTTTGGGGTGGAAGCCGTGGCCGTAGCGGCGGATGCCGCGCTTGTCGCCCAGGGCGGCGGCGAAGGCCTGCCCCAGGGCGATACCGCAATCCTCCACGGTGTGGTGCGCGTCCACCTCCAGGTCGCCGTGGCAGCGGAGGTCCAGGTCCATGGTGGCGTGCTTGGCGAACAGGGTGAGCATGTGGTCGAAGAAAGGGATGCCGGTTTGGACGCGGGACTTGCCCCGGCCATCAAGATTCAGGCGGAGGGAAATTTGGGTTTCGCGGGTGCGGCGCTGGATGGTGGACTGGCGTTTCATCAAGGAAATTAAACCAGACGGGGTGCCGGAGGCCAAGGAATTGCTCACTCAATACAAGGGCTTGAGCACGGGGATGAATTCCAGGCCGAGCTCGTAGCGGAGCCGGCCGATTCTCTGCTGGAGCACCTGGGGCGTCTCGGAGACTTTTTGGGCGGCCTCCAGCCATTCGATGGCCTGCGGCAGGTTGCCCTCCTCTTCGTCCAGCTTGGCCAGGTGGGTGGTGAGCTGTTCCATGACGAGCTGGTTGTCCTGCTGGACGGGCGACAGGTTGGTGGGGCGGTCAACCCAGCCGGCGATGAGCTCGGTGGCGGGCAATTTCCCGCGGGGGACGGCGGGGTCCAGGCGGAGCCACAAGCGGACGCCCTCCAGCCAGACGTTTCGCGCGCGTTGCCGGTCGTGATAGGCTTCGTAATAGAGCCGGCCCAGCTCGAAGAAAATGTCATAGCTGTCGGGGCAGTTCCGGATGCCCTCGTGCAGCACGGCGTCGGCTTCGGGCACGTTTTTCATCCGCTCGCGCAGCCAGTAGGCGGTGACGGTGTAGGTCTGCACGTTGTCCGGGTCCAGGTCGGCGGACAGCTTGAGCCAGGGCAGGATCTCGCGCACGTTTTCGCTGCCGCTGAGGTCGTCGGCCCCGCCCTGATCGAGGTGGGTGTGGCGGTCGGGAAAGAAATTGCGGCCGAAGGCGTCAATCCAATTTCGCGTGGGGCCGAGGAAGCCGTGTTCGTCGCCGTGATTTTTCGTGCTCACGGCGCCGGTGTCGGCGGCCATGTGGGCGGTTTGGAAGGCGGCATTGTCGTCAAAGATCGTGGGGTAATAGCCGCTGTGGTAATACTCGTCGGCTTTCACATAGAAGCTGTTGGCGAACATGCGGCGGCTGTCGCCGAGCGCGACCTGGAAGAGGTCGCCGCCGGTGCGGCTGCCGCGCCAGGTTTGGAATTGGGAATCCAGTCGGGCGGCCAGGCCGAAACCGGCGACCAGCAGCGCCAGCAGGAGCAACCACAATGTCCGCGACGGGAGCATGGCTTAATTTACCGCTTTTCGGCGGAAAACCAAACAGGCGCCGATGAGGAACACGGCCATGTAAAAGGAAGCATACAGCAGCGCCAGGACGATGTATTTCCAAGCCACCAGCGGCCAGTTGTGCACCACGAGGTCCCGCAGGTCGTAGAATTCGAGATGCGGCAGGGCGTAGTAGAGGGCGTTGACGATGGCGCGGGTGGGTTCACGCAGCGTCAGCGCCACGCGGTCGAGGTTCCGGCCCACGAAGAGGATGCCGCCGACGAGGACGAAGCAGATGGTGGCGTTGGAGGAGGGGGCGGCGAAGATGAGGGAGCCCAGGAGGGCGAAGGCCACGATGACGCCGAGCAGGAACCAGTGCATCAGGCCGGCCTGGAAATAATTCAGCAGCAGCCAGTGATGCTCCCGGCTGGCGGCCAGCGCGCCGAAGAAAAGATAGAAACAGAGCAGGGCCAGGCCGCAGGCCAGCCAGCAGCCGAGGAATTTGCCCAGAATCAGTTGCGTTCGCGTGAGCGGCTTGGCCAGCAGGGGCAGCAGCGTGCGGTTCTCGCGCTCGGCGGGGATTTGCCGGGCGGTGGTCGTGATGGCGATGACGAGCGAGGAAATCCAGATCAGGTCCAGGCAGATTTCCTTGAGGTAACGGACGATGTTGGTGTCGTTGTAAATGTTGAGCATCGCCATCAGGCCGCAGATGACGACGGTGACGATGAACAGGGCGTAGAAATCCTTGCGCCGATACAGTTCCTTGATGACGATGCCGGCGACGGCGGAAATATTCTTCATGATACGGGTTGCGCTGGATAGCCGATGATGTCCAGAAACGCTTTTTCCAGATTGGCGTGACTGCCGGTGATGTCGGCCACGCGCCCGAGCGCTTTCAGCTCGCCGTGATGGATGATGGCCACGCGGTCGCAGACAGACTCGACTTCACCGAGTTCATGCGAAGAAAAGAAGACGGTTTTGCCCTCGTTTTTGAGGCGCTGGATGATTTCCCGGACCCGCATGCGGCCGAGGGGGTCCAGGCCGCTGGTGGGCTCGTCGAGGATGAGCAGGTCGGGGTTGTTGATGAGCGCCTGGGCCAAGCCGACGCGCTGCTGCATGCCTTTGGAGTAGGTTTTGATGGGGCGCCGGGCGGCGGGCTCCAGTTCCACCAGCTTCAGGAGTTCGGGGATGCGGCGGTCGGCGACCGGGCGGGGCAGGCCGAAGATTTTGGCGTAAAAGCGGAGCAGTTCCTCGGCGGTCAAGAATTTGTAGTAGTAGGTGAGTTCCGGCAGGTAGCCGATGCGCTGGCGGGCGATGGGTTGGCGGACGTCAATATCGAAGAGGTAGGCGGCGCCGCGGGTGGGGGGCACGAAACCCAGCAGGACGTTCATGGTGGTGGTCTTGCCGGCGCCGTTGGGGCCGAGGAAACCGAAGACCTCGCCGGCGCCGACTTCGAGATCCAGGCCGCGCAGGGCGACTTTGGTGGTCTGGCCCACGTCGCGGCTGCGGAATTCGACCCGCAACTTTTCGGTTCGCAAAATGGCGGTCATGTCAGCGGGCGCGCTTGTTCACGGGAATCTCGTAACGAAAAAGCGGCGGGGAGTCAATGGCATTGCAAAAAAGACGCAAGGTTTTGGCCTTGCGCCGCGAAAGGGCTGTGGCTTGGCTGCTCAAAACATGTGGGCGGGAAACACGGTGTTGCCGAGCGAGCACGCGACGGAGGGACTGTCGCCGATGGGCGCCAACGAATAATTGCCACCCGCGGGGCAGGGGGGGATCTGGCTGGTGGCGTTCAGGCGGATGTACGGCGTGAGGTCATCGGGATAGTTGACCGTGGCGCCGACGGTTTTACCGGCCTCGATGGCGAACTGCTGCATGGCGCCGTCAATTTGCCGGAGGTTATTGATGCAGGCATTGGCCTGCGAGTCTGAGCGGGCTCTCACGTAGTTTGGGATGGCAATCGCGCACAATAACCCGATTATGGCGATAACGATCATGATCTCCACCAGCGTGAACCCGCCCAAACGCACTTTTGTCTGGGTCGTTTTCATTTATATGTTCCTAACGCGGCGTGAACGACCGGCAGGCGGATTATATGATAATGACTGAGGCGTTCACGGGATTGCCTGCCGGAACCGCTGGATGAAATGGAAGCACGTCAGGTGCCAGTTAAAAGGACAGTTGCAAAAAAAACACCCCGGTGCAAATGCGCCGGGGTGGTTTTGTAACGACTTTAAATTACGGGAGATAGTGACCGGGAGTCACCGTGTTGCCCAAGCTGCAGACGGGGCTGTTACCAACGGTGGGGTCGGTATAGGTACCACCGGCCGGGCATGGCGGAAGGCTGCTAGACGCGTTCAGCTTGATGTATGGCGTCAGGTCGTTCGGGAAGCTGATGGCGTTGCCCGTGGTGCGATGCATCTCCAAGGCGAACTCATTGGCTGCGGCGTCAATCTGACGGAGGTTGTTGATGCAAGCGTTGGCCTGCGAGGTGGCACGAGCCTTCACGAAGTTCGGAATCGCGATCGCCGCGAGGAGGCCGATGATGGCCACGACGATCATGATTTCCACCAACGTGAAGCCCGCCTTACGGGTGTTCTTGGTCTGTTTCATTGCTTTGCTTTCGTTTTCGTGGTGGAACAGTGCGGCTGGCGGGTTTAGATGATAACCAGTTTTGTTCGCTTAATTGCCTGCCGCAACCACGATGTTAAGGGTTTTAGCAAGCAGGATGCCAATGTCCAGATTATTTTTCACGATTATGTGACGTTCAAAACAGCGAGCAGAAGCGTTTGGTTTTCAAGATCATCCCATACCCCCCGGCTGCCTGCGGGAGGGAGAAGTAACAGGTGTTCGTCCGCAAACAGGACAGTGACTTATCTCGATGAGACAGTTGCGATGGGACAGTGAATCCGGCAGCCGTCATTCCAGCCGCCACCACGCCGTCTTCAAATAGGCCGGTTCGGCCCGGCTCAGGGGAAAATCCGGCGGCTGGGGAACATAATGTTCGGCCACGATGCCGCGCCGGGTGCCGGCCACGGCGGCGCGGATGGAGGCCTGGAATTTTTCCGCCGGCCAGCCCGCCGCGTTGGCGGAGGTGAGCAAGACGCCATGCGGCTTCAGGACGGCCACGGCCGCCGCCACCAGGGCGCCGAAGTTTTTCTCCACGCGGAACACGCCGCCGGCCTTCGATTGCGAAAACGTGGGCGGATCCAGCACCACCCCGTCGAAGGTCCGGCCTTTCTTTGCCAGCCGCCGGAGCCAGTCGAAGGCATCGCCGTAAATAAAATCATGGGCCGCCGGATCGAGGCCGTTCGAGACGAAGTTTCGCCGGCCCCATTCGAGATATTTTTTGGACAGGTCCAGGCTGGTCACCCGGGCGCCGCCCCGGGCGGCGCACACGGAGAAAGCGCAGGTGTACGCGAAGACGTTGAGAATTTCCGCGCCGGGCGCGCGGCCGGGGAGGACGGGGAAATCCGCCGCCACGTGGCCCGTGAGCAGGCGGCGCCGGTTGTCGCGCTGGTCCAGGAACAGGCCCACGGAATAACCCTCGCGGAAGCTCAGTTCGTAGCGGACGCCATTCTCGGTGATTTCGAACGGCCCGGCGGGAGGCTCGCCCCAGGCCGGTTCCGGCGACGACTCGGCCGCGGTGCTGCCCCGGACGTGGCGCGAGAGGATTTTGTGGCAGGCGCCCCGGGCGGAATAAAGCCCGGCCAGGCGCTCCAGTTCGGCTCGCTGCGGGGCCGTGAGCGGTTGTTCGGATTGCGAAAGCAGGCAGGCGCCCAGCTTGTCCACGAACCAGCCGGGCCAGCCGTCGCCCGCGCCGTGGATGACGCGGAATGCGTCGGTGGCCTCCGGTTCGATCAGCGCCTGGCGGAGGGCCTGGCGCGGGTCAGCGTCGAAGCCCACCGGCGCCGTGAGGCGCAGCGGAGCCTGCGTGGCCGGGTGGGCGAAGGCGATTTCCGCGGCGTGCAGGAACACGCGGCCGGCGGCGGTGCCGCCATAGAGGGCATCGCCGAAAATCGGGAAGCCGTTTTCGGCGGCGTGCACGCGGATTTGGTGGGTGCGCCCGGTGAGCGGCTCGGCCCAGGCCAGTTTCAAGCGCGGATTTTTGAGGGATATTTCCGCGTCCAAGACCGGGGTAAAACGGGTTTCCGCCGTTTCGCCGCCGGGGCGGCTGGCGTATTTTTCGCCGATCCGCTGGAGCGTGCCGCGGGCGATGAATTCCTTTTGGGGAACGTCGTGGTCGCTGGCGAGCAGGTAGCGTTTGTGGACGGTGCGGCGGGTGAATTGTTCGGTGAGGGAGCGGTTGGCCAGGGGCGATTTGCCGAAGACCAGGACGCCGCTGGTTTCCTTGTCGAGGCGGTGGATGATGGCCAGCGTGGCCCAGCGCGGCTCGCGGTGTTTGAGCCAGTCATAGATGCCCTCGCCGGCGTAGGGCGAGGGGGCATGCGTGTTCCAGCCGGCGGGCTTGTTGACGGCCAGGAGGTGTTCATCTTCAAAAATCACGCACGGAACCATGCGGCATGAAACCATTTCCGGGCCGGGGAATGAAGCGCGAATCTTGGCGTCGGCAAATTGAAAGCCGCGCGGGGGTGGATTATGCTGGGCGGCATGGATGCCATGGGATCCGGGCCGAGGTTCGCCCCGCAAGGCTGGGCGGGGCTCGCACTGCTGGCGGTGTGCTGGCCGTTGAACTGGCTGTTGCCGGGGATGCGGACGGCGTATCTCTTTTTTCCGCTGTGGCTGGGCTACATTTTGGTGGTGGACGCCCTGGTGTTGCGGCGCGGCGGCAGCTCGCTGTGGACGCGGCAACGCGGCGGTTTCCTGGGGCTGTTCCTGCTGTCGGCGCCGGCGTGGTGGCTGTTTGAAGTCATCAACCGCCGGACGGGCAACTGGGAATACCTGGGGGCCGGCCATTTCACGCCGCTGGAATATTACGCGCTCTGCACGGCGTCCTTTTCCACCGTCATGCCCGCGGTGTTTGAAACGGCGGAACTGGCGCGGACGTTTCGCTGGGTGGAGACCTTGCCGGCCGGGCCGAAGATTCCCGACACCCGGCGGGTGGGCCTGGGGCTGTTGGCGACGGGCGCGGCGATGCTGACGCTGACGCTGCTCTGGCCGAAATGGTTTTATGCGCTGGTGTGGGTGGCGCTGTGGCTGGTGCTGGAGCCCCTGAACCGGAAGCTGGGCCGGCGCCGCCTGCTGAACCGGCTCGGGCAGGGGGACTGGCGTCCGCTGATCTCGCTGTCGGTGGGCGCGCTGATCTGCGGTTTTTTTTGGGAGATGTGGAACTACTGGTCGTGGCCGCAATGGGTTTATCACACGCCGGGCGTGGAGCGCTGGCATGTGTTTGAGATGCCGCTGCTGGGCTACGGCGGCTACATCCCGTTCGCCCTCGAGCTGTTTGCCCTCATGAATTTTCTTTCGCCCCGGGCGCCAGAACTGCGGCTGTGAGGCGGGCGGGCGGCGGCTCGTCTTGCTCTTTGCGCCTTGGGTGTGAGGCGGAATTTTGAAAACCGGCAAGAAAGCCGATAAAAACGAGGTAAATGGGTCAATGCGATGCATATTTACTTGCGCGCGAGAAACTTGGACAGATTTGTCTGCCCGCCGAGGGCCCCGGAAAAATTTCAGGGTTGACGAGGGTTGACGATCCTGGATTTTGTTGAGGTTTAGCGTTACCGAAAAACGCGCGCCGGGGCCGGTTTCGGGGCGAGTCCCTCGCCCGTGGGAACGGGGGAGAAACGAGGCGACTTGCGACACGAGTCCGGATATTTCATAGGCAATCCCGTGGCGAAGTCTGCTGTATCGCGGGTTTCCAAACGCGCAGACGCCACGCAATTGCGACACCCTGCCGATTTGGAAATCGGCGATACGGCAGGTTTGGAAACCTGCGCTACGCCGGCGTTGCCCTCGTCTGGCAATGAGTGTGCGGGCCGGGGGCGGCCGGTCTGGGCTGGCGCCGGGGTGCCAGGAACGGTGGGCATCATGCTGTTGCTCCATAATGGACGGCCTGCGGGGTCGCCGGGGTCCATTTTAGCACGGCGGCGGGATCTGTCATGTTAGCGGCTTACGCGGAAAGTGATTTTTTTACGATTTTTCGTTAGCGGCTAACAGTGGACGGGGTTGGAGATCCGGGATTACCGATTTAAAGACAAGGCGTGGCACGAATCATACGAATTTTCGCGAATTATTGGGGCCAACGCGAAGGAAAAGGTGGAATGCCTTGGTGTGATGGCCCCTCCGCTCTACTCGACCATCACAACACAGAGCCAGCGGCCGGAGTTGCCGAGCAGTTGCTCTCTGGTGCCCGCGAAAGAAAGCTCGATGAAATGTCGAAGTGCAAAAAGTCAGAACCGCCCCAGTTCCTGCGCACCGCGCACTTGGATGCGAGCGGACGGGAAAGTGGATGGAACCGCCGCGGAAACCAAAAACCAAAAAAATCATGCCGAGAAAACGAACCACACTATGGTCTGTGACCATTGTCTCGTCCGCAAGCTGAGGCAGGCCATAGCAAAGCTGGCAACTATCGCCGGTGACGAAAGGTGAAAACAGCAATGGAATACCAATTTCCTAGGACCGACCCTTTCAGGACCGACCCTTTCACTATAATTGAACCCGGCACGCCGACCATAGCCCATGAAAGGGTCGGTCCTATAATATTAGCATAAGGGAGTTGACGGCGGGAAGGAGGCAAGTGTCAGTTCTCACTATTTAAACCGGTTGACGGCGGCGAGATTTTAAACGGGGTGAGAGACGACTATTGACGTGAGTGCCTACCAGCATTTGAGGCAACTGGCAGATAGGGCAGAATATTCGTAGCGGGCGGTTCCGGCGCCCCTGCCGGGACGCGGGAAAACCGGGGGGCGTTTTCCGGGGGTATCGCTCCCTGGTCGCTCAACCCCCGGCTAATTTCCGGTGCCCTTCCAGGGCCAAGCGGATGCCGGAGAAGGATGTTGTCGTGCACCCCGGGGAAGTTTGGGGTGAACTTTTTAATTGCATGCGGCTGCGGCTGTGACAACTTCTGCCTACTCATGAAAACGATCCTGCTTACCACGCTCACCGCCATGGCCCTCGCCCTGCCCGCCATCGCCCAACCGGTCGTGTCGCCGGACGTCCAGCCGGACGGCCGCGTGACGTTCCGCCTGCGGGCGCCACAGGCGCAGGCGGTGCAACTGCATTGCGAGCAGGTGCCCGTCTCGGCCATGCAGCGCGATGCACAGGGCGTCTGGACCTTCACCACCGAACCGCTGGAGCCGGACATCTACGTCTATTCTTTCAGCGTGGACGGGGTGCACGCGATTGATCCGGCGAATCCGCTGCTGAAATACAATCTGCTGAATACGGAAAGCCAGGTGCACGTGCCCGGTCCCCAGTCGCTGCCTTGGGAACTCAACGACGTGCCGCACGGCGAGCTGCACCAGCATTTTTACCATTCCGCCGTGGCCGGCGATGACCGGGACTTTTACGTTTACACGCCGCCGGGGTACGACCCCAAGTCCGGCAAGCGGTATCCGGTCCTCTATTTGTTGCACGGCTACAGCGACGACGCCTCGGCGTGGCCGATGGTGGGCCGGGCGAATGTGATTTTGGACAACCTGATCGCCCGCGGGCAGGCCAAGCCGATGATTGTGGTGATGCCACTGGGCTACGGCACCATGGAAATCGTGCGGGCGGGGTGGTCGCGCCTGAATGGCCCGGACCTGTGGCAGCGCAACGTGGACAAGTTCACCGAGGCGCTGCTGACCGAGGTGATGCCGCGGGTGGACGGCGCCTACCGGATTGCCAAGGGCCGCGAGGCGCATGCCATCGCCGGCCTTTCGATGGGCGGCGCGGAATCGCTGCGGGTGGGGCTGAATCACCTGGACCGGTTTGCGTGGGTGGGGGCGTTCAGCGCCGGCGGCGTGGGGACCAACTATACGTCGGAATTTCCCAAGCTGAACGCTTCGGCCAACGACAAGCTGCGGCTGCTGTGGCTCGCCTGCGGCCGGGACGACGGCCTGTTCACGGGCAACCAGCAGTTTTGCCAATGGCTGACCACGGAGAACGTGGTGCACACCTGGGTGGAATCGTCCGGCGCGCACAACTTCCGCAATTGGCGGCGGTATCTGGCCGAATTTGTGCCGCAGTTGTTCCAGGAAAACCGGGAAAAGAAATAGGGCCGGGACCGGGCGGCGCGGAAAAAACTCGCGGACGGGCGGGCGGGGCTTTTATTGTCTGCGCGTGCATCTGGCCCATCTGCGACTCCGAGACTTCCGCAATTACGCGCGGCTGGACATGGATTTTGCGCCCGGATTCCATGTGCTGTTGGGCGACAACGCGCAGGGCAAGACGAACATCCTGGAGGCAATTTATCTCATGGCCACGCTGCGGTCGTTTCGCGGCGTGGGCGGGGCGCAGATGATCCGGCATGGCGCGAAGGGTTATTTCGTGGGCGGCAGTGTGGTGGGGCAGGGCGGGCATGACATCAAGCTCTATTGGTCGCTGCGGGAGCGGAAGCTGGCGCTGGACGGGCAGCCGGTGAAGCGGTTGGCGGATTACCTGGGGGTGCTGCGGACGGTGGTGTTCTGCACGGAAGACCTGCAACTGGTGAAGGGCCCGGGCCGGTCGCGGCGGCGGTTCATGGACCTGCTGCTGGCGCAGACGCAGCCGGGCTACCTGGCGCTGTTGCAGCGCTACATGGGCGCGGTGCGCAGCCGTAATGCGCTGCTGAAGCAGCGGACGCCCGACGAGGCGTCGCTGGAGAGTTTTTCGGCCGAACTGGTGACGCTGGGCAACGAGCTGATCCGCGCACGGCGGGAGCTGGTGCCCAAGTTCGCCCCGGTGGCGCGGCTGGCGTACGGGCGGATGGCCAACGATGCGGAGGAATTGCGGATCGAGTATCTGCCGGGGGTGAAGCGTGATTTTGCGGTGGAGCTGGCGCAGTCGCGGGCGCGGGAGCGGGCGTTTCGGGCCACGGTGGTGGGGCCGCACCGGGATGATTTGCAACTGCTGCAGAACGGGCGGTCGGCGGCGCAGTTTGGGAGCGAGGGGCAGAAGCGGACGCTGGCGATGGCGCTGAAGCTGGCGCAGGCGGATTTTTTGGCGGGCGTGCACGGCGCGCCGCCGGTGCTGCTGATTGACGACGTGATGGGGGAGCTGGACGTGAAGCGGCGGAGCGGTTTTTTGCCGCTACTGGACCAGGCGCGGCAGGCGAGCGGGCAGGTGTTCATGACCTGCACGGAGGAGAACTGGCCGCGGGAGCTGGGGCGCGATTTGCAGAAATGGACGGTGGTGCAGGGCACGCTGAACCGGGCTGGGTGAACGGCGGCGGGGCGGTTATGAGCTGCCCAGTTTGGCCTTATCTGGCGCGGTTGTCGCAGGCCTGGCAGCAGGTTTATGGGCACCCCATCGTGGTGGCCGACCTGAATGAAAACTGTGTTTATCCTCCCAAATTGTTCCAGATTGACGCTCCAGTGATTGCCTGCTAGGCTCCGCAGTTGAATCCTTAACTTATTTCACTGCCGTTAAAAATGTCCAATTCTGAAGGCAAAGGTGATAAGACCTGCCTGCCTCAGTCCGTCGAGCTGGGAGACTGTGGTCCGGAAGAGTTGCTTCCCTTGGTTTACAACGAACTACGGCAGCTTGCGGCTGCGCGGATGTCCAGGGAATCAGAGGGGCAAACGTTGCAGGCAACCGCCTTGGTTCACGAAGCCTGGCTGCGGTTGTGTGCCGGGCCGCCACGGTTGTGGCGAAACCAGGCGCATTTTTTTGCGGCGGCGGCGGAGGCGATGCGGCGGATTTTGATTGAGAGTGCGCGCCGGAAAATGCGTCTCAAGCGGGGGAGCCGGCCGGAGCATGTCAGCATTGAGGAGGTGGAGGTCGCGGCAACGCTGCCGGATGAGCGGATTTTATTGATTGACGAAGCGCTGGCCCGGCTGCAGGCAAAAGATTCGCAACTGGCGCAGGTGGTGCTGATGAAATTTTTCGGCGGCCTGACCAATGTCGAGGTGGCGGAAGTGTTGGGGGTAACCGAACGCACGGTGCAGAATAAATGGAATTTCGCCAGAGCTTGGCTGGTGGAAAGCATCCGTGAAGACAGCGCACCGTGACATAAATTCGCCGTGATTTTCCGCTTATTGGGGCGCTTGAGGCATGATTTGGTGACTGACGTTGAATCATGGATTTCGGAGTTGATCGAGAACAGTGGTTGTTTGAGGCCGCCTTGGCATTGACGACCCCCGGCGAGCGGGAGAGTTTTCTGGCCCAAGCCTGTGCGGACGATTCCAAATTGTATGCCCGCATCAGCAATCTGCTGGCGGCGCACGGCCACAGTGGCAGTTATTTTTCCGATTGCATCCCAAGTTTTGTCGTCGCCGCCGCCGCGCCGGTTTCGCCGGAAGCGGACGGCTGCCAGGAGGAGGCCGGGGAAATGGCCGGCCTGCAGGTCGGGCGGTATAAATTATTGCGGCAGCTGGGTGCCGGGGGCTGTGGCGCGGTCTATTTGGCTGGGCAAACGGAGCCCGTCCGCCGTCGGGTGGCGTTTAAAGTAATCAAGCTGGGAATGGATACGAAGAATGTCATTGCCCGGTTCGAGGAGGAGCGGCAGGCCCTAGCGTTAATGGATCACCCGAATATCGCGACCGTGTTGGACGCCGGGGCGACGGAATCCGGGCGTCCTTACTTCGTGATGGAACTGGTCCAGGGTGTTAAGATCACCACTTATTGCGATGAGAACCGGCTGGACGTAGGTCAGCGGCTGAAATTGTTCATTCAAGTCTGTCAGGCCATTCAGCATGCGCACCAAAAAGGCGTAATTCATCGCGACATCAAGCCGTCCAATATCCTGGTAGCGTTGCGCGATGGGGAGCCGGTCCCCAAGGTGATTGATTTTGGCATAGCCAAAGCCATCGCGGGCCGCCTGACGGGTGAAACGGATTTTACGATGGACGGACAAATGATCGGCACGCCGGCCTACATGAGTCCCGAACAGGCGGAAATGAGCGGTTTGGGTGTGGATACGCGAAGCGACATTTATTCGCTGGGAGTTCTGCTATACGAATTGCTCACGGGCCGGACGCCGTTTGACCAAAAAGAACTGGTCAGCGGCGGCCTGAACGAAATGCGGCGGAAGCTGCGCGAAGCCGAGCCACCGCGGCTCTCCACCATGTTAACTTCGTTGGCCGCTGCGGACCTGATGATCACCGCCGTTCAGCGTCAGGTTGAGCCGTCCAGACTGATCAAGGAGCTGAAGGGTGATTTGGACTGGATCGTGATGAAAGCCCTGGAGAAGGATCGGCAGCAGCGATATGAGACGGCCAACGCCCTGCGGATGGATGTTGAGCGATATCTCAACAACGAGCCGGTCATGGCCAGTCCGCCCAGCCAGCTCTACCGGCTGCGGAAGCTGATTCAGCGCAACAAAATCGTTTATGCTTCCGGCTTGGTGGTGGCCGCCAGCCTGATTGTGGGTTTGGGCATTTCGACCAACTTTTACTTCAAGGAGCGGGCGGCGCTGGTCGAGGCGGAGCAAGCGCGGGCGAGTGACCTGCGGTTGCGCCAAGCGGCCGAGGCGCGGGAAAAAGTCACCCAGGCATCCGTGCTGATTAGGCACGGCGCGATGGAGGAAGCGGATGCGCTGCTGGAGTCGATTTCGGCCACACTGCTTTCGCCATCGATTGAAGCCACGGAGGCATTCCGCGCGGCTGGGATGTGGAATTTGTACCAACGAAAGTGGAAACAGGCAGCGGCCCGCTTTGCGATTCTGGTGCAAGTGAACCAGGTGGACAAGTCGGATCAAACCACATCGGCGACGCTTGATTTGGTGGTGGCCGCGCCGATGCTGCTAGAAGCGGGCGACGTGGCCGGCTATGACCATATTCGCCGGATGGCGCTTGAGCGCTGGGGCGACACACCGGATCCTGACGCCGCGGAACAACTCATCAAAATCAGCCTGTTATTGCCGGCCGACGGACCGATCATGAAGAAGATGGATCCGCTCGCCCAGCAGGTGGCTACCACGCTCAACAGCCGGGACCCCAGCGTCTATAACGGCCAAGTGATTTTCGCATGGCGCGCGTTTGCCTTGTCGCTCTTGGAATATCGGCGGGGCAATTTCACCGCTGCCGTGGACGCGCTTCATCAATCCTTGGGCTATCCCGATCAGTCGCCGGCCTGCACCGCGGCCTCCCACCTGCTCATGAGCATGGCCTGCTTTCAACTTGGAAAAGGCGGCGAGGGCGCGGCTGAACTGAAACTGGGACGGGCGATGGTGGAAGCTCGTTTTCAGAAAAAACTCGATTACGGAGACAACCAAACCGGCCAGATACTGGGCTGGATCATGACTCCGATTTTGTTGCGAGAAGCGGAAAGTCGGTCAAAAGAATCAATCCCGGTTCAGTTGAACGACGTTGAGTAGCGCTTGGCGACAGCTTCATAACGAGTCGCCTGTGCCGCAAAACAGCGAATATTGGCTTATTATTGCGTTGTCGTGAAGGTGGCTAGTACAAATGCGGGCAAAACGGTGCAATTTTTTCCGGTTTTATCTCAAAAGATCGCTTTAGTAAGTAGAAGCATACTATGAAGCCCAACCTATTTATTAAACGTGTGAGCAAAACGGCCTCAACCATTGCACTTTTGTCCGGGGTGCTTAATTTTACCGCCGGGGCGGCGGACGTCACTGAGGTGACGGGCCAGGGCAACAATGACTGGAACGCATCGGCGCCCTGGGGAGCGCTGCCGACCGGCGGCAATAATTATATAACCACGACGGCGGCCGGCAGCGGACAGGGGACGCTTTGGGGGGTTAGCGGAATCGCCGGGCGCATCCGGGTCAATAATGCCAACTCGACTTTTTCCGGGGGGTCCTTGACGGTGAGTGCGGGCACGGAAGTGCTGCTGAAGGGAGAGGTAAATAACTCATCGGTCTATGAAAGCGCCAACTGGATAATGAATGGCGGCATGATTCGCTGGGGGGCTAATGGTGTGACCGGTGGGGCCACGAATGTTGTGCAGGGAACGCTCAATGTGGCGGCCAATTCGTATGTGACGCAAGGCCGCCTTCCCAGCACTGGCCAGAGCTGGTTAGATCTAGCCACCACCATAACCGGGCCCGGCGGCTTGACCCTGCTGTCCGGTAGCCAGTCTGATTATGCGTCGTCAGCCACCGGGCTGACCTTTCAAATCACCGGCGACTTGAGCGGATACGACGGCATGTTGACTTTGGGGAATGGGACGCTGACGGGCGAAATACTAGAACTGGATCCCTCCAGCACGAGCATGTCCAGTGCGACTCTGAATTTGGCCAGCCATGACGCCACGACAACCGTGCAATTCGATGAGGCGGTGACGCTGGGAGGCTTCACCATTGGCGGGAGCGCTGTTGCCCCGGGCACTTACACCCCGGCGCAATTGAATGCCTTGGGCGATGGTCCGGATTTCACAGGGACAGGCGAGGTAACGGTGGTGCCCGAACCGGCCTCGATGGTCCTGTTCGGCGCGGGTCTGGCTGGACTGCTTGCGGTTTACCGAAAAGCGGGCACGCGGAAAACGATGCTTTGATGCCGGGCCTGGCTTTTAAGCGTTGGCTCTGCGCACATCGGGGCGTCCATGCAGCCTTTGCGTGGATGCCCATTATTTGCCCCCACCCCATCGAAACGACTTTAATTAATCATGCTCCCAATTTAAAACTATGAAATCCAGTGCTATTGTCCACCGGCGGTTATGGTCGACAACGTTTGGGCTGATCGTTTGCATCGCAATGTTGGCTGGTTTCGCGGTCACGGCGGCGAATATCAGTGAAGTAACTGGAAATGGGAACAACGACTGGAACTCGTCCACGCCCTGGGGGGCGGTGCCGACCAGCGGCAACAATTATATTACCACGACCGCCGCTGGCGGGGCATCGCCGACGGCGTATTATGGAGTGACCAACATACTCGGGCGCATCCGGATAAATAATAATAATTCGGTTTTTTCCGGGGGATCCTTGACGGTGAGCACGGGCACGGAGGTGCTATTGAAGGGGGTGGCAAACAACGCATCGGTTTATGAAAGTGCCGACTGGATCATCACGGGCGGGATCATTCGCTGGGCGCAGAACGGCGTGAGCGGTGTGTCCACGAATGTTTTGCAGGGAACGCTTAACGTGACGGCCAATTCGTATTTGGTGCAGGGCCGCCTTAGTGGTTATGGCGCGAGCTGGTTTGATATTGCCACCACCGTAACCGGGTCCGGCGGGCTGACGCTGCTGTCGGGCAGCCAAAATGATTATGCATCGCCAGTCACCGGCCTAACGTTTCAGTTTACCGGTGATTTGAGCGCCTATACCGGTGTGATTACCCTGGGAAGCCCCACGCTGACAGGGGAAGTTTTGGAACTCAATCCCGCTAACGTCAATATGGCCGGGGTGGGGATAAGTATCACGAACACGGATAGCAGTACGACGGTGATACTTGACGAAGGCATAACCGTCGGCACCTTTGCGGTTGGTCCGAACGTGGTTGGTGCCGGCACTTATACGGCGGGCCAGTTAAACGCTTTGGGCTACGGGGCGAGTTTTGCCGGCGCCGGCAGTTTGACCGTGAATTCCGGCGCAAACAATCTTCCCATTCCGACGGTTCCCGTCGTTCTGCCAACCAACAGTGTCCCTGCCGGGGCGATGGTGTCGTTTACTGAAATCATGTTGCCGTCGTCGGGCCCTCCCCCTTACACCTACCAGTGGCAGTCAAATGGCGTGAGCATTGGCACCAGTGTGATCACCAACAGCACGACCAACGCCATTCAGTTGGACACGACAGGTTTTGCGGTGGGTGCCTATAATTACCTGGTCGTGGTGACCAACAGCAGTGGCGCTGTCACCAGTGCGCCAGTGACTTTGAACATCATTCTTTCGGTCCCACCGACAGTGACGCAGGGCACCGTGCCGGCGGCGAATACGGTTTATGTGGGCGGATCGGCCACCTTCACGGCGACATTCAGCGGGACCGCTCCAGTGGCATATCAATGGGAGTGGACCACGAATCACAGTACTTATGTCTATGTGCCCGGGGCGACGGGCACGACGCTGACGCTGAACAATCTGCAATTGACCAATGCCGGCTATTACAGCCTTTGGGCTTCCAATGCCGCCACCGGCAACTATACGGCATCCAGCGGGGACGCGAAGCTGACGGTGCTGGCCGGTTCACCGCCATCGCAACTGACCATCAGCAATTCCATGGGGCTGGCGGTCACGATCAGCGCGAATGGCAATTATACCATTACTTCGATTTCACCGGCGTGGACATTTGGCGGCGGCGTGGGGACATTGAGCAATCCATACACCAATTCGGGGGCGGACAATATCGGCGCGTATACGGAAATCGGATTTGGTTTTAGCAACAGCGTGGCCCAACTCGGCGGCATTCGGCTGTATGGCAACCAGCCAGTTGTCCTATTCACGGAATCAACGCTGGCATCCACTCCCAATGGCAATTTCAGTCTTCCGACGGTGACCAATAGTCAGGCCGGTTTATACGAGGGTGGCTTTGCCGGCATGTTTGGGATTTTTGGCATCAGCGCTTATGATCAGGAAAGCCCATGGCTCTTCTTTGACGCGAATGATAACGCATTTATCATTTCGTCGGCCACCAATTATATGATTGCCAGCAGCCAGCATAGCGGCAGCACCATTTCCTGTGGCATTAATTCAGCAATCACCGTCCTTCCGGCTGGATTCACACACCGGGCGATTCTGGTGGTGCAAAATGGCATCAACAACGCCTTCACCACCTGGGGAAACGCGCTGACGGGGCTTTCCAATAAGACCCGTCCCGCCAATGACGCGGCCGTTGAATTGAATACACTGGGTTATTGGACGGACCATGGCGCGGTCTATTATTATAATTATGTGGGCACGTACCTTAGCACATTGCAGGCAATGAAGGCGGAATTTGTCGGCAAGGGTCTGCAAGTGGGTTACATGCAATTGGACAGTTGGTGGTATCCCAAGGGATCCAGTCAATCGTGGTCTGACAATGGCGATGGCATGTATCTCTATGTGGCGGTGCCGGCATTGTTTCCCAACGGACTAGCATCGTTCCAACAGCAGCTAGGGCTGCCGCTCATGACGCATACGCGTTGGATTGATCCCTCGTCACCTTATCGCTCTGAATACGCCATGTCGGGAAATGTTTCGGTGGATCCGGCGTTTTGGACCAACATCATGAGTTACATAAAATCCGGGGGCGTGGCGACGTTTGAACAGGACTGGCTGAATGGCAATGCCGTCCCGAACATGAATTTGACCGATCCACCGAACTTTGCGAACTACATGGCGGCGGCGGCGTCCAGCAATGGTTTGAACATGGAATATTGCATGGAGACGCCGAGATATTACCTGCAATCCTCGCTCTACAACAACTTGATGACGATTCGGGTGAGCAACGACCGCTTTCAGGGCGCGTATTGGGACCAAGCGATTTATGATTCACGGCTGGCCAGCGCCGTCGGCACGTATCCGTGGGTCGATGTTTATATGAGCACGGAACTCCGGAACCTGCTGATCAGCACGCTGTCTGCCGGCGGGGTGGGAGTGGGCGACGCGGAGGGGGCGCTGAGTGCCGCCAATTTGTCGAAAGCGGCCCGAGCAGACGGGGTGATCGTGAAACCGGACGTTCCGCTGGTGCCGATTGACCAGACGTATATCAATGATGCCCAAGGAAAGGTACTGCCGATGATCGCCTCGACCTACTCAGATTTCAGCGGTTTCCGGGCCAATTATGTGTTTGCGTATGCGCGTTCCGCGAGCAATACCAATGGCAGTTTTGCGCCATCGACGCTGGGCGCGGCCGGCCGGGTTTACGTGTATGATTATTTTGGGCAGACTGGAAGTGTCATAAATGCCACGAATTTGTACAGCTTCAACACCAGCCTGTCCAATGATAACAGCGGCGGGAGTTATTACGTAGTGGTTCCGGTGGGGCCGTCGGGTATCGCCGTTCTGGGGGACACCAATAAATTTGTGACCTGGGGCAAAAAGCGGATCGTCGCACTGACAGACAACGGGCGCCTCCAGATGACGGTGGCCTTCGCCGCCGGGGAAAGCAATGTCACGATTACGGGTTATTCACCCGTTGCCCCCTCTGCGACGGTTTTAAGCGGGACCACCGGAACCGTGGCCTATAATCCGGTGAATCATCTGTTTACCATGAGCATGTCGCCGGGCAACCAGGGGACGGCCACGGTGGCGCTGAGCCTGAATGTCCAGTTGGGATTTAATTTCCAGCCCGGCGGCAATCTGATCTTGAACTGGCCGCTGGGAAATCTGTTGCAGGCCACGAATCTCCTGGGTCCGTGGACCACCAACAGCGGCACGTCGCCTTATACCAATCTGCCGGTTGCTCCCCAAATGTATTATCGGGTTCAAGTGCAGTAGAATGCCAAAAACGGTCCTTGGCCGAAAAGTCAGTTTATGGCCATGCGGCTGTGCCTCCTATCAGCCGAGTCGCGCGCAAAGTTGAGTCCCCACTTTCATGAGTGGTGCCCGCTTTCGCGCTTTAACGTGCGGGGCGTTTGCCGTAGCTTGTGGGGTATGCGAATTCTGTCAGGCATCCAGCCCAGCGGCACGCTGCATCTCGGCAATTATTTCGGGATGATGCGGCCGGCGATCGAGCTCCAGCACAAAGGCGAGGCGTTTTATTTCATCGCCGATTACCATTCCATGACGTCGCTGTTTGACCCGGCCGAGCGGCGGCACAATGTGTTGAACGTGGCGCTGGATTTCCTGGCCTGCGGGCTGGATCCGAAGAAGACGGTGTTTTTCCGCCAGTCCGATGTGCCGGAAGTGACGGAGCTGTCGTGGATCCTGTCCACGCTCACGCCGATGGGGCTGCTGGAAAAATGCCATTCGTTCAAGGACAAGACGGCCAAGGGGATTCCGGTGAATCACGGGCTGTTTGCGTATCCGGTGCTGATGGCGGCGGACATTTTGCTGTACGACTCGAACCTGGTGCCGGTGGGGCGGGACCAGAAGCAGCACGTGGAGGTGACGCGGGACATTGCGATCAAGTTCAACGAGGCCTACGGCGAGACGTTTGTGATTCCGGAGCCGGAAATCCGCGCGGAGGTGGCGGTGGTGCCCGGCACGGACGGGCAGAAGATGAGCAAGAGCTACGGCAACGCGATTGATATTTTTGGCGACGAGAAGGCGCTGCGGAAAACCGTCATGTCCATGAAGATGGACAGCCGGGGGCCGGCGGAGCCCAAGCCGGATGCGGAGCAGAACCTGGCGATCCAACTGTTCAAGGTGATGGACGCGGCGGCGGGCCGGGAGTACGAGGCGAAGCTGCGCGCCGGCGGGCTGGGCTATGGCGATTTGAAGAAGAAGTTATTCGAGGTGTACTGGGAATATTTTGCGGCGGCGCGCGCCCGGCGGGCGGAATTGGCGGCCAATTTGGATTATGTGAATGGCGTGCTGAAGGACGGCGCGGTTCGGGCTCATGCCGTGGCGCGGCGGGTGTTGCAGCGCGCCCGCAAGGCGAGCGGGTTGGAGTGAGGAGCGGCGTGGCCCCGGGGAGCGTGAGACACATTTTCCCCAAAAAGGCCATAAGTCGCGGCCGGCCGGAGGAAGACAGGATTCACAGGATGCTACGAGAATTCCCATCGGCTCCGCAGCCGCCGCCGACGCGGAGAGAAACGCTCCCAGCGGCTTTGGAAATACCCGCGGTGTGGGTGGGGGAATCGTGGGAATGGGGGATCACCGGGTAGGACGCCCGGCACAATCACCGGCGGGACGTCTGCGGTACGGTGCGCCTGCCGGGCCGGGGCGATCACGATGCTGGTGGCGTTTTGGTTTGATGGCGGGTTGTTCACGCTGGCCACGGGGACGGTGTTTCTGGTTTTGTTGGAGCTGGGGCTGGCTGGCTGGCCGAGGGTTGAGGATTGAGGACCGGTTTTTTGCGCATTGCCAGGGAGGGCGGGTTGTTTCCACAATGGGTACACATTATGGCGGAAGAGATTTTTGATGTGGTGAACGAGCGTGACGAGGTGATTGGGCGCGCGCGGCGCCGGGAGGTGCACGCGCGGAAGCTGCGGCATCGCGCGGTGCACGTGCTGGTGTTCAACTCGCGGGGGGAGGTTTTCCTGCAAAAACGCTCGATGCTCAAGGACACGGCCAAGGGAAAATGGGATTCGTCGTCGTCCGGCCACGTGGACAGCGGGGAGGATTATGATGCGTGCGCGGTGCGGGAGCTGGGCGAGGAGATCGGGCTGGTGGTGCCGCAGCCGCCGCGTCGGCTGTTCAAGATCGAGGCGCGCGCGGAGACGGGGTGTGAATTTTGCTGGGTTTACCGGTGTGAGAGCGAGGGGCCGTTCACGCTGCAGGCGGAGGAGATCGAGAGCGGCGGGTGGTTTGCGCCGGCGGCGGTGACGCGCTGGGTGGCCGAGAAGCCGGATGATTTCGCCAGCGCGTTCCGGCTGGTCTGGTCGAGATTTCAGGGCGGCAAGCAAGTCTGAGGGGGTGATTCGGACTTAGCCACAGATGGACCTAGCGCGGCTGGCAGCCCCAACCACAGAGCGGGGAAGATGGAGGATGGATAGAGGATAGAAAAAAAGGCGTTTTGCGTTCGCACAAAAATCTTTGCCGAGATTGCGTGAACTTTCACTATTGTAGTACGGATTTCTGAATGGAGAAGAAACATTCAACGCTCAACATTCGAGGCTCAAGTCCCTTCAGGACGAATTCCCTTTGGCCGGGGTACCAGGCACTGGCGTGTCTGGCTAATGTCCGGCGCCCTTCCAGGGCCAGGCGGATGCGGGCGAAGAAATTTGGCGCAATTCGCGCACACCCGAAATGCCGGCCGGAGCGTTTCGCGCCTTTACTTGGAGTGAAAATGGCGGTAGTTATTTCTCCATGAGCGAGACCATCAATTATTCAGTACCCACAGTGATCGAGCGGGACAACCGGGGCAATGACCGCGTCTGGGATTTGTATTCCCGGCTGCTGGTGGACCGGATCATTTTCATCGGCACGCCGATTGATGACACCGTTTCGAACATCGTGGTGGCGCAGCTTTTGTTCATGCAGATGAGCGATCCGAAAAAGGACATCCACATTTACATCAATTCGCCGGGCGGCAGCGTGACGTCCGGGCTGGCGATCTACGACACGATGCAATATCTGACGTGCGACGTGAACACGTATTGCGTGGGCCAGGCGGCGAGCATGGGGGCGGTGCTGTTGTGCGCCGGCACGAAGGGGAAGCGGTTCGCGCTGCCGAACTCGAACATCATGATCCACCAGGTGCTGGGCGGGGCGGAAGGGGCGGCGAGCGACGTGGAAATCCGGGTGAAACACATGCTGCGGCTAAAGAAGACGCTCAACGGGATTATTTCCAAGCACTCGGGCCAGAGCATCGAGCAGGTGGAAAAGGATTGCGACCGGGACAATTTCATGACGGCCGACGAAGCGAAGAAATACGGGCTGGTGGACCTGGTGGTGCAGTCGCGCAAGGAGATTCCGGGCGCGGACAAGGTGTGAGGCCGGTCACGGCCGCGAGACGCAGGGGTGGCCTTGGATGTAGAAGCGCAGGAGCCGGCGCGCCCAGTGCCGGGCGTAGTCCACGCCGATGCGGGGGCGCTTGACGAGGGTGAATTTTTCCACGCGTCCGGGCGCGGCGAGAAAGAAATCGTCGCTGAGCAGGTCGTGTCCATTGAGGCGGCGGTCAATGTGCATGGCGCGGCAGAGGAGGCCGGGGCCGCAGGTGCGGCCCTCCAGGTTTTGCACGGGTTCCAGCGCGCGGAGGAGGACGGCGGAGGCGTGGCCGGGGGGCTCGGTGACGACATTCATGCAAAAATACATGCCGTAGATGAAGTACACGTAGGCGTGGCCGGGGGGGCCGAACATGACTTGGTTGCGGGCGGTGCGGCCGCGGGCGGAATGGGCGGCGAGGTCGTGCTCGCCGAGGTAGGCCTCGGTTTCGACGATTTTGCCGATGCGCTCGACGCCGGCGGCGCGGTGGACGAGCAGCTTGCCCAGGAGCTCGCGGGCGACGATTTGGGTGTCGCGGTCATAGAAGCTGCGGGGGAGTTTTTGCACGGCGGAGGGGAGGCTGCCGTAATTCCCGGTTTGACAGAAGCCAAAATGTCCGCAAAATAGGAGACCGTTTCGGTTGCCAGCGTAGCTCAGTTGGTTAGAGCGTGGGACTCATAAGCCCGAGGTCAGTGGTTCGATTCCACTCGCTGGCACCACTTCGAAGACGGTTAAAGATTTTCATTTTCTTTCGGCTGAATTTTCCTATGATTCAGGGCTGCCGGAGAAAAGCGGGCCATGCGTCCCGGAAAAAACGGAAAGATTATTTATGCCACTGACACATACCAAAGACCTGTTCGCCAAAGCGCTCAAAGGCAAATATGCCCTGGGCGCCTTCAACGTGAACAACATGGAACTCATCCAAGCCATCATTGAGGCCTGCGAAGAGGAAAAAGCGCCGCTCATCCTCCAAATTTCGAAGGGTGCGCGCCAATATGCCAACCCGGTGTACCTCAAGAAACTCATTGAGGCGGGCGTGAGCGTGTCGAACATCCCGATTGCCGTGCATCTGGATCACGGCGACACGTTCGAGCTGTGCAAGCAATGCATTGACGAGGGATTCACGAGCGTGATGATTGACGCCTCGCACGAGCCGTTGGAGAAGAACGAGGAGATCACCCGCAAGGTGGTGGAATACGCGCACAAGTACAATTGCTCGGTGGAATCCGAGTTGGGCCACCTCGTGGGCGCGCAGTTCGACGAGGGTGAAGAGGGCGGAGCCCACTCGACCAGCGGCCATTACACGGAGCCGGACGAGGCGGTGAAGTTCGTGAAGGAAACGGGCTGCGATTCGCTGGCGGTGGCCATCGGCAACAGCCATGGCGCGTACAAGTTCAAGGGCGAACAGCACCTGGATTTGGAACGCCTGAAACTGATCAAGAAGGCGCTGATGGATGCCGGGCTGGGCGATTACCCGCTGGTGTTGCATGGCGCCTCGAGCGTGCCGCAGTACCTGGTGGCGGAGATCAACAAGTACGGCGGCAAGATGCCCGACGCGAAGGGGGTGCCGGAAGCGGACATTGAAGTGGCGCGCCGCACGGGTTGCACGAAGGTGAACATTGACACGGACCTGCGCCTGGCGATGACCGCCGGCATCCGCAAGGTGTTCGCGGAGAATCCGAAGGAATTCGATCCCCGCAAGTACCTCGGACCCGCCCGCGCGAACGTGAAGGATCTCGTTCGGCACAAGGTCAAGAACGTGCTTTGCTGCGCCGGTCACGCGTTTGACTGAGTTTGACTTTGATCGCAAAAGGCCCCGGGCGAATCGTCCGGGGCCTTTTTTGTGCGGTGCGGCGGAGGACGCGGCGGGGGGCGATTAGACTTGAGAATGCAGGAGGCAGTTGCCAATTTATGGCCGGGACTTTTCCATTCAGAAGGATCTCCCCGAAAAACCTAATGAAGACATTGAAGACATCCGGATGGTCGGTTTTGGTTTGATTCTCCTGTCGCGGCAGATTACCAGACGATGAGGTCTGCGCCTTCCGCCGGCGGCAGTGGTTGGGTGCGGCAAACGATATGAATTTCAAGCAGACCCTGCTGGCGGGATTGGCCGGCCTGGCATGTGCGTGGGCGTTTCGCGCTGACGCACGCGAGGTGTTGCCGCTGGACGAAGGCTGGCGGTTTTTGCGGGGCGATGCCATGGGCGCGGAGCAGCCCGGGTACGACGATTCCCCCTGGGCGGTGGTCCAGGTGCCGCAGGATTGGAGCATTGGGCGGCCGTTTTCCGCGGCGAACCCGGCGGGGGGCGCCTTTCTGCCGACGGGGGTGGTTTGGTATCGCAAGCATTTTTCGCTGCCGGCGGAGGCGCTGGGGCGGCGGGTGTATGTGGAATTCGACGGCGTGGTGCGGAGCTGCGATGGGTGGATCAATGGCAGGCATCTGGGACACCAGCCGGCGGGCGAGGGCGGTTTTTATTACGAGCTGCCGGACACGATGCTGGGTTTTGGCAACGGCACGAACAACATCCTGACCGTTTGCGCCGACACCTCGGAACCGGCGGAGCCGCTCTGGTACGCGGGCGGGGGGATTTACCGGCCGGTGCGGCTGGTGATCGTGGACGCGGTGCACCTGGCGGCGGACGGGGTGGTGGTGAACGCTCCCAAAATCTCCGGCGGGGAGGCGACCGTGGAGGTGGAGACCGCGGTGACGAACGAACTGGCCGCGCCGGCCGAAGTGAGCGTGCTGACCACGCTGCTGGCGCCGGATGGCGAACCGGTGGGCGCGGTGGAGTCCAGCCAGACGGTGGCCGGCGGGGAACTGGCGAAGGTGGAGCAGCCGGTGGCCTTCGCCAACCCGCGCGCCTGGAATTTCCGGGAGCCGCAGCTTTATGAGGCGGTCAGCAAGCTGCGCGTGGGGGGCACGGAGGTGGATGAACGGACGATTCATTTTGCGCTGCGGGACGTCCATTTTGCGGAGGACAGCCAAGTGTGGCTGAACGGAGAGGAGGTTCCGCTCAAGGGCGTCCGGCTGTACGGGGACGGGGGCGCCTTTGGCATGGCGGTGCCGCTTTCGATTTGGGAGGCGCGGCTGAAGACGCTGAAATCGCTGGGCGTAAACGCGGTCTGCCTGGTGCATGCGGCGCCGGCGGCGCCATTTCAGGAATTATGCGACCAGGCGGGGCTGCTGGTGATTTCGGAGCAGGCTCCGGGCGCCGCATCGTTCCAGTGGACGGGCGTGGATTACCTTGGGGAGTCATCGCACTGGCCGGACGTGGGGCATGCGTCGGGCTTGCTTGACCGGACCGGCGCCATCCATCCGACGGGCTGGGAACGAGGGAGCGCCTGGAGCGAGGCTCCGCTGATGGCCCTGGCGCGGCGGAGTCCGGCGGCGGGGCCGGGCGCGGGCGATACGGGCGAAGCGTCCGACGAGTGGCGGAATCGGAACCTGCTTTACGACTGGACGCCGGAGGATTTGAAGCCGCACCCGGAAACGGTGGAGGTCTATTCCAATTGCAAGGAAGTGGAATTATTCCTGAACGGGAAGTCCCTGGGCAGAAAAGGGATTGCGGCCGGGGCGGCGCCGCGGGACTGGCAGGTGCCGTTTGTGCCGGGAGTATTGCGGGCGGTGGCACACGGCGAGAAGGGGAGGCCGGGGTTGACGAACGAGCTGCGCACCGCCGGGCGGGCGGCCAAGATCGTCCTGAGCACGGACGCCAAGAGCCTGTCGGCGGATTGGGGCGAAGCGGCATTGGTGCGGGCGGCCATCGTGGACGCGCAGGGGACGACCGTGCCGCGGGCCAGCGACCTGATTTCGTTCACCCTGTCCGGCCCGGGGGTCATTGCCGCGGTGGACAATGCGGACATGACGAGCCACGAGTTGTTTCAGACGAATTCGCGGCACGCGTTTCAAGGCGGATGCGCGGTGTTCGTCCGGGCGAGCGCGCGGGCCGGAAAAATCAAGCTGACGGCGTCCGCGGCCGGATTGAAGGCGGGTTCGGCCCTTCTCTGGGTTTTGCCGCCGGCAAAATGACGCGGACGGCGGCTCGACTTTGGCGCTGATTCCAGTACATTGCCAGCGTGAGTTTTGTTGGTGAATTCAATACGTTACCGCTGCGGGCGCTCGTCAAGAAGTCGCTGGCGACCAGTCTCGCGGCCGCGCGCGAGGCCGCCGGGAAGAGCCGGCTGACGCTGGCGGATTTTGCGGCGCTGATATCTCCCGCCGGGGCGGAGATTCTCGAGACGCTGGGCCGGCGCGCGCACACGATGACGCAGCAGCGGTTTGGAAAGGTGATCCGCCTGTTTGCGCCGCTATACGTCTCCAATGAGTGCATCAACAACTGCACGTACTGCGGTTTTTCGCGGGACAACCCGATATTGCGGGTGACGCTTTCGCTGGAGGAAGTGAAGCGGGAGGCGGCGGCGTTGAAGGCGCACGGGTTTCGCAACCTGCTGCTGGTGGCGGGGGAGCATCCGAAGTACGTTTCGAACCACTATTTGCACGACTGCATTACGGCGCTGCATCCGGAATGGCCGAGCATCGGACTGGAAGTGGCGCCCATGGAGGCGGAGGAATATCGTCCGCTGGTGGCCGCGGGGGCGGACGGGCTGACGGTTTACCAGGAGACGTATGACCGGGAGGTGTATGCCCGGATGCACACGGCGGGGCCGAAGCGGAATTTTGACTGGCGGCTGGAGACGCCGGAGCGGGCCTATGCGGCGGGCTTCCGCCGGCTGGGCATCAGCCCCTTGTACGGGTTGGCGGACTGGCGATACGAGGCGCTGAGCGTGGCGGCGCATGCGGATTATCTGCTGCGCAACTGTTGGAAGTCGGCGCTGACCATTTCGACGGTGCGGATCCGCCCGTGCGCGGGGGAGTTCGAGGCGATTTCAAACATCAGCGACCGGGAATTGGTGCAGTTGGTGTGCTCGTTGCGGCTGATGTTTCCGGACGTGGGCATCGTGCTTTCGACGCGGGAGACGCCGAAGATGCGGGACGGGCTGATTTCGATTGGCGTGACAATCATGAGCGCCGGGGCGCGCACGGAACCGGGGGGGTATACGGGGGCGGGCCGGGAGAAAATCCATCATACGGAGCGCGGCATCATCAAGGAACTGGCCTCGGGGGCGAGCGAATGGGCGGCGCAGGAAGGGCATCCCACCAATGCGACCGGGCAGTTCAACGTGGGGGACGAGCGCCGGCCCCAGGACATTGCCGAACTGATCCGCCGGCACGGCTATGAACCGGTCTGGAAGGACTGGGACGCGGCGCTGACCGCCTGACTGGAAAAAGCGAAGTTGGAAGCGGTTATTAACGGTTAATCAGAAGCAGGGAAAAAGCCGGGTATGGCGGCAAACCACATCCAAATGGCTCGAAAGTTGCTCATTTTCGACGATTGTGCATAAATTTCTCCTGATGGTGACGCTCCTGGCGGCGGGGGTGATTTCCGGGTCCGCCACGGAGACGAATTACTTCTGCATCGTCTGCGGCAAGGGGCCGTTGACGGGGCACATCTGGCTGCATCCGCGGGGGGCGATTTGCGATGACTGTGAGAAGCTGCCGGACCGCTGCTCGATCTGCGGGTTGCCGGTGAAACCGGGCGATGGGTCAATCAAGACCGGCGATGGCCGATTTATTTGCCGGTTCGACAAGCCCAACGCGGTGCTGACGCAGGACCAGGCGAGGGATCTGTTTGAGCGGGTTCGCGACGAGGTGGTGGATTTGTACGGGCGGCAATTTGCCTTGAAATACCCGGACGTGACGGTGAATTTGTTTGATGTGGACTACTGGTCCGAAAAAGGACAGGCCAACGGCCTGCACAAGTTTGGTTTTGCCAGCACGCGGACAACCGCGGCGGGCCTCTGCACGCATGAGATCGTGATGTTGAGCGGGCGGACGCGCGAAGAGATGACGGCGGTGGCGGCGCACGAATACACGCATTTATGGATCAACGAGAATTGCCCGGCCAGTCACCGGATAGACGGCGACACGGTGGAGGCGATTTGCGAGCTGACGGCCTACAAGCTGATGCAGCAGAAGCGGGACGGGGAAATGCAGCAGCAGATTTTGAAAAACCCGTACACCAACGGGAAGATCAAGGACCTGGTGGCCGCCGAGCGCGAGGGCGGGACGGACTACGTCTTGAATTGGGTCAGGAAGGGCAAGGAGGAGACCTTGGGCGAGGGCGCCAACCTGGCGGCGGGCCCGGCGGCGACGCCGGCGGCGCCGTTTGCGGCGGGGCCGCGTCCGCTGCCAGCGGGGCTGAAGTTTAGCGGGATCATGGCTTTTGGCAAAGAGCGGCTGGCGGTGATCAACGGGGAGGAATTTGCGGCGGGCGACGAGAAGCCGGTCAAGTTGCGGGACCGGACGGCGACGGTTCGCTGTCTGGAAGTTCACGAAGGCGACCTGCCGGTGGAAGTGAACGGCCAGCCCTTGACGCTGGAGCAGGGAGAGGAAAAGATACTGCAATGAAGCAGGTCATTGCCAATGGGAACCCGGTGGCGGCGGCGGTGCCGTGTTCGCTCGAGGAATTTCTGCTCGCGCAGAAACTGCGTCCGCGCAGCGTGGTGGTGGAGCACAACGGCGAAGCGGTGGCGCCCTCGGAATTTCCGCGCCGCCAGGTGCAGGCGGGCGACCGGCTGGAGATCGTAAAGATCGTCGCCGGCGGGTGACTTGTCGCGGGGAAAAACCGCGGCGGCCTTCGCTCTTGCCCGGCGCGGTGAAGAGTTTGTGAATAACTTTCCTTTGACAGACCTCCTAAATAGGTCGAGTTAAACGATATAAACCCGGTAGCTGCTTCAGCGAATTGAGCCGCGTCATATTGTGAACAACAGCCGCCCCGGGTCGTTTTCATGACTGCCAGTTTGAACCCAAACCCAACTGCCGCCGGCCTCGACGAAAGGGAGCCAGGGCGACAGATCTTGATTCTGTACGAGGATTTTGCGGCTTATTCGCGGGCGGTGGAGGTTTGCCGGGGGCTGATGGAACAGTTTGCCAGCACGGATTTTGACATCAGGTGTTGGAACTTCATTGAACTGGCCGATTTCAATTGCGCCCGGCATGCGGCGAAGGCCGCCGGGGCGGCGGACCTGATTTTGCTGTCCATGGGGACGGTGGAAACGCCGGTGGAGCTTGACCAATGGCTGGACTTTACCTTCACGGTGCGGTTCAAGCCGGACGGCGTGCTGGCGCTGGTCTGGAGTGTTTCGGCCCCGCCGCCGGCGACGCTGGAAAAGCTGGGCTTGCGGCTGGGGCAACTGGCGGGGGGGCTGGGGATGGACTTCATATCGTTGCTGCCCGACGCCGACGTCAGGGCGCTCAACGGGCCACCGATGGCGGCGGCGTGGCGGACCCACGTTGCCTGAACCGGCGGGGCGGGAGCGGTCCGAAGCGCGGGAGACGGCGGCAAAATTTCCCGGGTTGGGAATTGCCGTCGGGGCCAGGAGGGCAAATAATCTTCGGGCATGAAATTCAGGTACGAGATCGTTTACCGGCTGGGCTTGGGCCTGCTCTTGGTGGTGGCATTTTGGTCGGTTTGGGCCAATGCGCAGGCGGCCGGGTCCACAAATCCGCCGGCGGGGCAGCCGGTGGCGGCGGCGGCGCAGTTCCAAGCGGTGAGCTTCGGGCTGGACAGCATTCCGCTCTTGAGCGACCACCGGGTGCTGGGGGAACCGCTCTGGAAGTACGGCGCTTCGCTGGTGTACATCATTCTGGCCTTTTGCGTGGCGTGGTTGCTGGACCTGATCGTGAGTGTCTGGCTGCGGCACGTGGCGGCCCGCGCGGAGAATCCCATTGACGGCTTGTGGCTGAAATTGTTGCGGGGGCCGATCAAGATCGTGGCCTTCGTGATCTTCGTGAACATTGGGCTGGGGGTGTTTGACTGGCCGGCGCGGGCGCAATTGATGCTGTCCCGCGGGTTGATCGTGGTGGTGGCCTTTTCGGTGACGTACGTGATGCTCAACGTGGTGGAACTGCTGTTGAGCCTCTGGCGCCGGAAGATTGTGGCGGCGCAGGACCGGGTGTTTGCCGAGCTTTTGTTTCCGCTGTTGAACAAGCTGGCGAAGGTGCTGATTGTCATGGCGGCCACCATGCTGACGGCGGACAACCTGGGCGTGAAGATCACGAGCCTGCTGGCGGGTCTGTCGGTGGGCGGACTGGCGCTGGGCCTGGCGGCGCAGGACACGGTGGCAAATCTGTTCGGCGCGCTGGCGATCATTTCGGACAAGCCGTTTCACCTGGGCGACACCATTCGGGTGGAGGGGGTGGAGGGTTCGGTGGAATCCATCGGTTTGCGCAGCACGCGCATCCGGAATGCGGACGGGTATCACATCACGATTCCAAACAAGACGATGGGGAATGCGATCATCACGAACATCACGCGGCGGCCGACGATCCGGACGGAGATGAACCTGAGCCTGGCGTACGACACGCCGGCGGAGAAGGTGAAGCGGGCCACGGGCGTGCTGGAGGAGATTTTCCGGGCGGATCCCAAGACCAAGGACGTGCTGATTAGCTTCAACAAGTTCACGGCGTCGGCGCTGAACGTTTACGTTGACCACTCCTGGGACGGAGCGGACGAGAAGGAATACATGGGGCAGATGCAGGTGTGGAATTTGCAAATCAAGCAGCGGTTTGAGGCGGAAGGGATCGAACTGGCGTTTCCGACGCAGACGGTGCATCTCCGGACCGACATCAAGGCGGAGGCGGCGGGAAAATGATTGGTCAGCGGGGAGGCCGGGGCGGATTCGCATACAAGCAATTGAGGCGGCTGGCAGGCAGGCAGGGCAGAACATTCCCGGCGGACGTTGCCGTCACCGCCTGCCGGGGGCGGGAAAACTGGGGGCCTTTTTCCGGGAGTCGCGCTCCCGCTGGTCGCTCAATCCCCAGCCACGATGTTTAATTTGCGGGGACGAGCCGTCCCCTCCCCGACGCTGCTCCGCACCACGGAAGCGATTTTCGCGGCGTGAATTCGGAACGCGCCTGGCGTCCAGCCGAACAATCCGTTTCGACTGCAAACAGCGGACCAAAAAAAACCGCCGCAGGGGGACTATTGTCTGTACTGCGGCGTGAAAGCGGCCCCGGCGGCGTGAGGGAAACTATTTTTTCGGGGCGGTGGCGGGGGCGACGATATTATATTTTTTCAGGACGGTCTGAAAGTCGGGGTGTTTTTGGCCGTAGGCTTCGAGGTGCTGGACGAAGGTGATGATGGCTTCCTCGTTGGTGGTGAGCTCGGCGGAGGCGCGCTCGGCTTGGGCGATGTCCTTGTTCTCCAGGCTGACTTGGCGGTACAGATAGATGGTGAGGGTGCCGCTGACCACGATCAAGGCCACGAGCAGGGTGAAGACCTGGTTTTTCAGGGCGCCGATTTCTTCGTTTTCAGAAAGCATAAATTCGCGAGGGTTGCGAGGGTTATTTGGTGGGTTGCTGGGGCCGGGCGCTTTGGATGATTTGATTCAACTCCGGGCTTCTGGCGGTGTTGTTGTAAGTGATGACATCATTTAGCAGGGCCTGGGCCACGACTCGTTTCATCTGGACGGACTGAAGTTGGATTTGTACCTGGATCTGGTCGCGCCGCTGCTCGCGGCCTTTGTAGATGCTCAGGAGGGCAAAGAGCACTCCGAGAATCACCAATGCCGCCAGGACAAAGTTCAGGAAGATGGTGGTTGAATCGTTTTTCATAACGGTTCGGTGAATTTAGCCAATCGCCGGGGAATGTCCACTGTGTTTTTCCGGGTGAAGGGATTGATTTTTCCGGTCGGTCTGGCAGCATGGGGCCGGAACAATTTCGATTTCACCGTGCCAAGAGAAGAGCACATTGAATTGTCAGGAACGGTCACGCAGGTGCTGCCGGGGACCATGTTTCGGGTTAAATTGCCCAATGGCCACGAGGTGCTGGCGCATATTTCGGGCAAAATGCGGAAGAATTTCATCCGCATCTCGGTGGGGGACCAGGTGAACGTGGAGATGTCGCAATACGATCTCAACAAGGCGCGGATCACGTACCGGCAGGCGTAGGGGCCCCCCAGAACCCGAAGATGGAGGGACGAGCACCTTGCGGCGGCCCTTTCCATGAACCGTCTTAGGTTCATGGCCCCAATGTGCATCCCATTTTGGATGTCGAAACTCCCCATGAACCTCAAAGCAAAGTTGGTATAAAGAAGCTCGCCCTCCCCCTGAACCTGGAAAACATTCAACATTCGACAATCAACTTCCAACCCGGAGGTCCCGTCCTGAAATAGGTTGTCAGGCATGAGAACAAAACTTGCAGGAAATCGGGAAGCAATTCGGTACAGTGAGGCGTTTAAAATGAGTGCGGTGCGAGAGTTGGAGACGAGCGGGCTTGC
>Ga0181520_10002402_pt1 | contig 34778 bp, 25 predicted proteins | sample PEATcosm2014_Bin_29_FD_132451 | JGI IMG/M metagenome (GOLD analysis project Ga0181520, IMG submission 132451) | Peatland microbial communities from MTU Mesocosm Facility, Houghton, MI, USA - PEATcosm2014_Bin02_30_metaG | ecosystem: Environmental > Terrestrial > Soil > Wetlands > Peat | place...
GTTTTTTTCGGCGTGGGCTTTGAGACCACCGCTCCGGCCAACGCCATGAGCGTGCACGTCGCCAAGCGGCGCGGGCTGAAGAATTTTTCTCTGCTCGTCTCCCATGTTCTTGTGCCGCCGGCAATTGAAGCCATTCTGAGCGCGCCAGACCGCAGGATTGACGGTTTTCTGCTGGCCGGCCATGTGTGCAGCGTGATGGGCTACTGGGAGTATCCACCTCTGGCGGCCAAGTATAAAGTCCCTATGGTGGTTACAGGCTTTGAGCCGCTTGATCTGCTCGATGGGATTCGGCGGTGCGTGATTCAACTGGAGGCGGGCCGCAACGAGGTGGAGAACGCCTACGAGCGCATCGTCACTTTCGACGGCAACAGGGCCGCGCAGAAGCTGCTGGCCGAGGTCTTTGAGGTCACCGACAGGGCGTGGCGGGGAATTGGCGTGATACCGAAGAGCGGCTGGCGGCTGAGCGAACCTTATCGAGAGTTTGACGCCGAGCAGCGCTTTCAGATTTCCGGCATACACACTGCCGAGTCGCCGCTGTGCCGCTCAGGAGATGTGTTGCGCGGAGTCATCAAACCGGCCGAGTGCTCCGCCTTCGGCAAACAATGCACGCCGCGTCATCCGCTGGGCGCAACCATGGTATCGAGCGAAGGCGCCTGCGCGGCCTATTACAATTATGGGCGGTTTTTGTCGGCGGAGGAACTGGCTGGCGCGGGAAGAACAACAACTAGCATGTAACTCGGGCTGGATGAAAGGAATCAAGAATACAAAATGTCAGAGAATTCCACATCGCCCGATTTCTCCGGTTGGTCCTGTCCGTTGCCTCTCGCTGACTATCCCACGATTGTGATGGGCCACGGCGGCGGAGGCAAGCTTGGCAACGAGCTTGTGGAGCATCTGTTTCTGCCCGCATTCCGCAATCCAGAACTGGAAAACATGGGCGACGCGGCGGTGCTCGAACTAGGCGGCGGCAGGATGGCGATGAGTACAGACTCGTATGTCGTGCAGCCGTTGTTTTTTCCCGGCGGATCGATTGGCGAGCTGGCGGTGAACGGGACAGTGAACGATCTGGCCGTCTCAGGTGCGGAGCCAAAGTTTTTGAGCGCCAGCTTCATTTTGGAAGAGGGCTTTCCGCTGGCGCAGTTGGCGGCGATTGTGGAGGCGATGGCGCGGGCGGCGGCGGCGGCAGGCGTTAAGATCGTCACCGGCGACACCAAGGTTGTGGAGCGCGGCCACGGCGACGGCTGCTACATCAACACGTCGGGCATTGGACTGTTGCGACCGGGAATCACGGTTGGGCCGAATCGCGCACAGCCCGGCGACGCGATTCTCATCTCCGGCACTATCGGCGACCACGGCATGGCGATCATGAGCGTAAGAGAGGGCCTGGAGTTCGAGAGCCAGATTCGCTCCGATTGCGCCGCGCTGAATGGGATGATTGCCGAGGTTCTGGCAGCCGCAGGTATATCAGTCCGCGTCATGCGCGATCCAACGCGCGGCGGACTTGCCTCCACGCTCAACGAGATTGCGCAGGCTTCGAGTGTGGGCATGGAGATCGAAGAGACAAGTTTGCCGGTGCGCCCCGAGGTGCAGTCCGCCTGCGAACTGCTCGGACTCGACCCTGTCTACGTGGCCAACGAGGGCAAGGTGGTTTTCTTCGTAGCGCCTGAAGCCGTCGAGCAGATTCTCAAAATCCTGTGCGCTCATCCACTGGGCCGCGACGCCGCGCGCATCGGCACGGTCACCGCCGGACACAAACGGATGCTGATTGCGCGCACCGCGATGGGCGCCAATCGCGTGATTCCGCAGCAGATCGGCGAACAGTTGCCGCGCATCTGCTAATGCATGCTTGAAAAAATGCATTGCGCTCGGCACAATTTGCCGCTCTGGCCGGCGTAGAATGACAGCATGAAAAAAGCTCTCATCATCATTGCCTCTTGCATCCTGGGATTGAGCCTGGCAATTACCCTCGTTGTCATGGCAGCCTTACACTTTACCAAGGCCAACCACAACCTGGGATGGGGTCCGGAACCTCGTACAGTGAAGATTCTTTCTGTTGACGCTATTCCCGTCAATGTCTTTGATGGAATCGAAGGCGGCGGCTGGACGGTGAAAGACAATTCAGGCCGTTATTATTACCGGTCCAAGGCAGTTGATGCCGCTTCAGGAGCTAGTCTTCTCTGGAAACTCAGCTGCGACCAAGCGATTCAACCGCCGGCAACAATGACCTATACACCTTTGGGGAATACATCCGCTTCCTTGCTGGAGATTCGCGCCGTGGTTAGCGGTCCCTACAAGGATGAGCAGGAAGCGACTGCCAGTCTCGGCGGCGCGATTCCGGCAGACGAGGAATTGCTTCATAGCTCTGGTACTGTCGGCGCTGGTTCGGAGGCCGATACCGTATATGTATTGCAGCGCGTTTCGATTGTGGCCGGCAATGACTTTCGCACTGCTGATCCGAGCATCAATCAATACTCGGGCCAGAGAGAAGTTCTGTTCACATTGACCAGTGAGGCCGGAGGCAGATTCTACGACTACACCAGCAAGAATGTAGGCCAGAGCATGGCCGTGGTGATGGGAGGGCGTGTCCGCGAGGTGGCCAAAATTCAGAGCGCGATTCGCGACCGGGGCGTAATCCAAGGCAGCTTCACGCAGAGTGAAGTCGCGGAGCTCTCAAAGTTGCTGCGTACAGGCGCGAAGCCAAGTGCTGAAAATAATGGGTCTTTATCTGGCACAGGAAACTCCAACCCTCAAAACCATTGCAAAGTAATCGCAGATGACGGGTTTGGTATTCTTCGTTGGTTAACCCGATAAAACAATAAAATCGTTTTATCCAAGCAGCTCGAAGGCGCGCCGGATGCGTTGCGGCAACTCTGCCGGCTCGACGGCTAACTTTGAACTGAGTTCCAGCACAATGGCGGGCGGCGCGGCGAGCGCGTTAAGTGATATGACGGCAGCAGGCCAGGCGATGGCGCCGTCTCCGGGAAAGAGATGCTCGTCCTTCGTGCCGTGGTTGTCGTGCGCGTGAATCTGGACAATGTGCCCTCCCAGCGTAGCGATGGCAGCAGACACGCCGACCGTCATGTGCGCGTGACCCAGGTCGAGGCAAACGCCGATCTGGTCGAGGTGGCCCGTCTCCAGTATTTCCACCAGATGCTCGGGCGTGGTGGGCTCGCTCAGCAGGTTTTCCACGAGTGGGCGCACGCCAAGCGGACGGGCGAAGGCACCCAGATGCTCCAGAGCTGTTTGGGCGTACTCGACACTGTGCGGCGACCACTCATCGTCCTTATCTCCAAGGTGAACGACAAGATTGCGGAAGGGAATCTGCTCGGCGGTTTCGAGAGCCCGCTTAATCTCGTCCATGGCCTCGATGCGGCGGCTTTTCTCTGTGTGCAACAGGTTGAGGGCGGGCAGGCCGGATCGGCCCATCTCCCGGTCAGTGTAAATCGGAGCGTGCATCGACCATGCCGTAAGCGCGTTCGACCGGAACCAGGCGGCCAACTCCGCCACCTGCTCGCGGCTGGTGTAGTCGAAATGCTGGCGCGCCGCGAAAATCTCCACTGCCTCCGCGCCCCACAGGACGGCCTGCTCCAGATACGTGGTGCTCAGGCGCTGGTTAGCGAACAGGTGCGTCGACAGGACATGCAGTTTGGCCACTGAATCTCCCTCGCGCCGGAAACATGGGAACTTGCCAACCCTGGCGCTCTTTTATTGTCTCATCTTTGCAATAACTTACGAGCTGCTTGGTGTTGCGAAAGAGGGTTTCGAAAGGCAGATGCAGTCGAATGATGCACACAGCGGAGCACTTTTTGACTCATAATTTTTACTAAATCGAAACTATTTTCTCTATTTTCACAACGACTTGTTAAAACGTGAGCAAAAGTGAACAGACATACCTTCGAAATCAAGCGATTTTATAGAAAAGTTGTGTATTTTACTCGAAACTGGGGTAAAAAAGGGGGTGCGCTTCGGTATCTCTACGGAAAGACCCCGGGCCAAATCGCAGAAGGGGACATACAGATCGAATGGCAGGGCAGAATCACGTAAGGTTTGATCCCGAAGTTTTTCTGGCGCAAGCCGGGCTGGGGCGGAGAATTATCCATTTGAAGCCTAAGGAAGCTTTTTACACGCAGGGTGATCCTGCCGACTGCGTCTTCTATATACAGAGCGGACGCGCGAAACTAACGGTTATCTCCAAAGAGGGCAAAGAGGCGACCATCGCGCTGCTTACAGCGGGCAATTTTGTAGGCGAGGATTCGATGGCCGGCACGCCAGGGTTACGCATGGCCACGGCCACAGCTCTCATCCCATGTTCAGCTCTTAAAATTGAGCGTGCGGAGATGGTTCGCGTCATGCACGAAGAGCACGCATTCAGCGACATGTTTCTGAAGTTTCTGCTGGAGCGCAGCATGAGAACTCAAGCTGACCTGGTCGATCAGCTCTTCAATTCCAGCGAGAAACGGCTGGCGCGGATTCTGCTTTTGATGGCGGATTTCGGGCAGCCAGGCGAACCAGAGTCTCTGATTCCCAAGATTAGTCAGGAGACGCTGGCGGAGATGATCGGGACCACGCGGTCGCGCGTCAGCTTCTTCATGAATCGCTTTCGCAAGATGGGCTTTATCGACTATAACGGCGGCATAAAAATACACAAATCTCTATTGAATGTCGTTCTCCACGACTGAACAGCCTTTCCTCGCATCCACATACCAGCAAATAACTTTTATATGGCCGAAAACGCAATTCCTGCGGCTTTCCTTGAGAGCCGCAGGATTGCAGAGAGGAACAAACAACACACTACTGAGGATTAGCTTGATATGACTCAGCTAGCTCACCAAGAATATCCGTTGCATAGATCGCACGGTCCCAGGTGAGGTGAGTTTGGATATACCGCTACGCGGCACGGTGGATCATCCGGCCTTACATTCCCTGCATGTTCACTAGCTAGAACACACAGGAACCTGTATGTTATGAGTCTAGGCACTTACCCAATGCTTGTCTGAGCAATATTGCTCATTAAGGTATATATTGCATTTTGCAACGCTAACCCCTCGTATTGCTTAATTCCCAGATGGATAGCAAATACGACCCTATCGGCTTCCAAACAAGAACGATATACGGCCGAAAGTCCTTTAATGAGGTGCAGCCTGACACTGTCGCCGTATATCACCTTCCCGGCGTAGTTGATTTGGAGATCTCGGCGAGCCGTTGGTTGATCCAGTTGACCGGCTCCTCCTGAGCCGATGGGTCCATGGTGCGAGCTATGGCCATGGCCTGGTTGTAGTGGCTGACAGCCTCCGCATTTCTTCCCTGGTCCTGTAGTATGCGGCCAAGCGCGCGCTGCGCATCGATGAATTGGGGGGCGATGCTGACTGCAGTCTCGGCCTCCTGGAGCGCTCTAGCCAGGTCTTTGCTCCTGCGCAGGCGCCAAGCCTTGTGTACGTGACTGATCGCCTGCGCCATGGGAATGGAATAATCGCCGTTATAGACGGCGACGCCATCCTGAATTACCGCATCCGGTTTACGCGCAATAAAGTCTTGATATGGGTTTAGTTTCTCACTGCCAAACTCGTAGCTGTTGAGATCCGAGTAGCTGATGAAAACCGGGCCATGAACGACGGGCGGAACCTCAAGCTCCATACCTGCCCATCCGGTATCGGCGGTTGGCAGCAGCTTGCACGGTATGCCGTAGTCGCTAGGCAGAATAAAGGGCGAGACAAAATAGGCGAACCAGCAGTCGTGAATATTGTGTTTTTCTATATAGTCCTTAACTGCGATAAGTTGCTGTCCCCAGTCGGTATTGGAGTCAGTCAGATAGCGGTACGTTTGGCTGGGGCCTCCCCAGGCCTCATTGGCGTAGGCCATGTAATTGGGAAAAACCATAAGAGAACTGATGCAATGAGCAGCCACGATCACCGCGACGGCGTAGCTCCATCTTTTGCTGTTACGCGCCATGGCGCAAGCGCCGCCCGCCGCCAGTAGGATTAGAAAAGCCAGTGTCGGCAAAATATGACGGATGCCAATATTGAGCGGCGACGCGATCACAACAGCAAGATAGATCACCGTCGGCACGACCAGGTAATATATCTCCCGAGTGAGACGGAACCTGCCGGTAAATAGAGCCGCGGCGGCGATCCCCAGCAGTCCGAACATACCCAGTGTTAGTTTGATGGCCATCGCCACCGGAAAATAGAACCAGACGCCGTGGCCATAGACCTTGCCGAAGATATAGGTGGGCATCCCATTGCCCATCTGCCTTACATCGGCGAGACCGTAGAGATAACTCTCCGGAAGAAGGTGATAGCGGGCAAAGAAGTGGATGCCTTGAGCCTCGAGTGACTTGAGTCCTTGAGCGGATGTGGCAAGATCGGGATCGAGATGCAGCCCGGCGGGACGCGCCGCATAACGAAATCCGTAAAACGCCCATAGAACAAGGATGGCAATCGCCGAAATTGCCACTAGTCCTCCGAAGAGCTTGAATGCATGGAAACCGCAGACTCTCAGCAGGGCGTTGCCCGAGGTTGTGCGCCGAATCGAAATCCAATAGTAAGTCAATTCTCCTGCGAGGAGAACAATCATCATGGGTAGCAGTAGAATTGCGGAATGCTTTGCGGCCAGAGCCAATCCGCACGACAGGCCAACAATGAGTAGACGCAACAGGCTTGGCGCTTTGACCCAGCGATACAAACTATAGATGCCGGCCAGGAACATACAAGATACGGTTGCGTCGGTTGTAACAAAGGGACCGTTGGTAAGGAGGGTCGGCTCAAAGGCGACCAGAGTGATAGCGACTAACCCGGCTGCCGTTCCGAACATCTCCTTGCCTGCCTGAAATGTGAGCAGGGCAAGCAACAGGACGAAAACTATCACACCCATGCGAGCACGAAAGATGATGAAGTCTGCCGTGTAGCGGCCACCGTCGCTCGGGCCGTTGTGGAAGATCAACTCCCGACCGTCCAGGTAGGATTCTAACTTGAAGTAGCGGCCCTGAAGAGGCGGCACGCGAAGAGCCAAGGGGATCAGCGGGAGCGCCGCAGCCATCTTAACAAGCGGAGGATGTTCTGGATTGAGGCCGTAATCATGGGTCTTGAGCGACATATAGCCGGCAAAGATGTGGTCGCCTTCATCCCAGCTCAACGACTCGCCACGAACGGAGAAGACAATTTCAGCCGCCATAATGAGCAGCAGTGAAAGCACTGCCGCAATCGTCCATACTCTGGCTTTCAACCGGAAACTCCATTTTTTTTCGATACTGGTTTTAAGGAATTGTATCGCACATGACACGAATTGCGAGGCCGAAAGAACGTTTGCGTTGAAAAAGCCAGCGTTTTAAGCTGGCCTAGGGACGCGGCGCTGGAGATTGTTCCCCATGCGACGCATCATTCTGGCCCGCGCTGAGCAGGTTAGCCAACAATCTGTATGCGCCCGGCACTAACTCCGGAAGCTGGCGATAGAGCGCGTAGGCAACATAGATATACGTTCCCTTGCCGGGATGCGCCACCAGTAGGCCGCCGCGTTGCGCGTCCTGACCGGGGTCAGCGGTCTCGGTCAACGCCGTGTAATGTGCGTCCCAGCTATCCAGAAAAGAGTGGCCGCGCTCCTCGACCCAGCCGTCGAAGTCCGCATCGCCGATGGCGTTCGGCCAATGAAGTAACGCACTCGACGGCTCCAGCAGCTTCACGGGAGCAGTTTCATCCACCACGCGCTCCGCCATGCGCGACATCGATAGCGGAAAGGGCGCGGGAAAGTTGCCGCTCTGGTACTGGACTATCAGAGTCCCTCCGCGGCGGACGAACTCATCGAGGCGCGGCTGAGCCGCAGCCAGTTCTGGACGCGCGGAGTAAGCTCGAATGCCGATGATGATCACGTTCCACGCGGAGAGGTCGCCTGAAGTCAGTTCCGCCGCCGTAAGCAGGTGCGCCGCGCCGCCCATCCCCTCGATGGCCTCGGGAACAAGATCGCCGGTGCCCATCACATAGCCGATACGCAAACCCGGCGCAAGCTTCACGTCTACCTTGCGGGTTTTCAATTGAGCGGGCTTGTACTGGTTGTAGGGTCGCAACCCCATGTAGCCCACGCTCCGCCAGCCAGCCCTGTACTCAAGCCCGCCGGAGCGCGCGATGGCCTCGATGTTATACGCACCAGTCATAGCGTCATCTGACATGACGGAAAAAAGAATCGGCTCTGTGTCGCCCGCGCTTATCGTGTGAAAATGCGCCTCTACCGGTTGAGAAGTCCACCCTGCCGGCAACTCGAGCGTTACTGTTCCCTCGGCCGCTGCTTGCGTATACACCGTCACACGCACAGGAAGAGCCGAGCCGTCGAGCGGCAGAATGCGCGCCTCCGGCTCCATGCGCACACCGATCAGAGGCGTGACCACGAGTGGTTCGTAGACGCCGCCTACGCCAGGGACGCGTTGCAACGTCTGGACGACCTTGCCCACGCGAATCGGCAGGCCGTCAAAGGTGAACTCCGTCCAAGCCACCAGCGGATAGGGCGCAAACGACCGCAAGCGCCACTCCGGATGCGCCAGATCGTAGTAGGGCTGCTCGATGGAAGGGCGAGTGAAGTAGGGCTGCGTCGGCTCGGCGTTTTCCGTTGCGTGCACGCGGAAAATCGGATCGCTGACTCGTGCCGTGGAGTCAATCGCTCCGGTCGTGTTATCAGCCTTCCAAGGATCGCCGCTGCGGCTTTCCAGCCAGACGCTATTGAGCCGCGTCTCCGGCGTCGCTTGCGTGGCGTGGACGCGAACCCGGAACTCCTCGCCCGGTGTTATGCTGCGTGGCGTTTCATCGGCCGAGCCGCCACGGAACGGACCGCCGCCTTGCACACTGTCGGCCTTGGTGGTGAAGGCGATCATATCCAGGCCGAGCAACTCTTTCAGCGCTACCTGAAATTCGTCGATCTTGGCGTCCAATTCAGACAGTAAACTGGCCTTGGTTTTCACATTCAGATCACTGGTGGCTATCCATTTGCGCAGCTCAAGAGTTTGGCGGTAAATCGGTACGAGCTTGTGCGCGACTGGAAGGCTTGCACTGCACGGACATTTCGATTCGACCTGCTGAATCGAAGCGTCAATCCGGCGTAGGCTCTTGAGCAGCCACTTGGGCACAGCGCTCTTCACATGCGAGACGAGTTCAGCGTTGCTGGTGTCAATGTTGACCTTACTGTTGTGGAAGAGGTCATCACTTGCAGTAGTCGTCCCCACATTTGCCGCCGCTTCCGGAGCCACGGCCCACAGATGATAGTTCGATGCCGCCGGTCCGCTCAGCGTGGGGTTTCCGCCGCCGTTTTGCGATTTCTGTTGCCCCCAGCCTTCGCGCGCTATCTGTACTGGGCTGCGGCCCAGCACCGGGTCCAGCCCTCCGACCTGAATCGTCACGTCAGTCGAAGGCGCGCCTTCTATCCATTCGCCGGTCACATAATTTTTGAAGCGCGCCGGAGCCCACTTACCCGTCGCGTAGTCGAACATCTTTCCGTCTTTAATAGGCGCAAACGGAACCATGGAGTAAACGGCCAGCGGCTGCCATGGTTGCAGACCGTCATTCAACTGCTCGGGAAAAACTGCCGGATCGCCAGCCGCCTTGAAGACCTCCTGCGCAATCTCGCCGGAGACCTGGTGGTGGCCATGGCCATCACTCACTCCGCCGACGAAGGTGGAGACAATCACCTGCGGCCTCTCGCGCCGGACAGCCAGCACGGCGTCGTAGAGGACGCGGTCGTGTCCCCACTTGGCGAAGGACTCCTCTTGCGTCTTGGAGAAACCGAAGTCAGCCTCCGTGCCCCATAGCTGTTTTGCGCCGTAATATTCGCTCGCCTTCAGCAGTTCGTTGGTGCGGATAAGGCCGAGCGCGTCATCGGCGTCCGCCGACATGGCGTTTTGTCCGCCCTCGCCGCGGGTCAGCGTCAGCAGCGACACGCGCGCTCCCATGCCGCGCGAAAGGTAGGTCAGCAATGCGCCATCCTCATCGTCGGGATGCGCCACAATCATCATCACGCTGGCCGTTGTCGAGAGGCGCTTGAGGGACTGTTCCAGAGCCGCGGCTCCCCGATCTTCAGGCAAGGGAATGGCAACATCGCTCGGCTCGGGCAAAGAAACAGATGCAAGTGTCAGCGCAGCGGGCACGGGCTGCCGGGCAGGCTGTTGGACAGGCTGCTGACAGGCCAGGCGAACGGAGAGAACGCCGGCCAGAATCAGACCGGCTAAGACCGCGCCCACTGCTGCTTGATTTGACTTATCGGCAAAGAACATACTTCCGTCAGTGTACAATCCGGGGAGCGTAAGAACCTCATGACTTTCGCCACTTCCATCCCCGCCGCCAGCCTCCAGCGCCGCATCGGACTGCGCTCCGCCGTGGCCTTCAATATGTTGGAGATGATCGGCGTCGGCCCGTTCATCACGCTACCGCTGGTAATCGCCGCAGCGGGCTATCGGCTCTCCGTCTGGGCTTGGGTGCTGGGCGCGGTCATTGCCGTGGCCGACGGCCTGGTGTGGGCCGAGTTGGGTGCAGCCTTTCCGCGCGCCGGCGGATCGTATGCTTTTATAAGAGAAATCTACAGCCCCCAGCGCGCCGGCAACTGGTTGAGCTTTCTCTACGTCTGGCAGGTCAGCTTCACCGCGCCGCTGGCCATCGCCTCCGGCTGCATTGGCCTCTCCAGCTTTCTGGCCTGGTTCTGGCCGGAGCTGGACCGTGCCCCACTCGCCGCATTGCCCTCGGTGCACTTCACCAACTTCGCCGCAGCCGCCGCTTGCCTGTTGGTCACGGCGTTGCTCTATCGCAACCTGAGTTCCATTACGCGGCTGGCTTGGGTGCTCTTTGCTGGTGTACTCGCGGCCATCGCCGGAGTGATTGTCTCCGGCTTTGCACATGGTTGGCAGATGCCTACCTCGCCCGTTCTCTCTCTCCCTACAGCGCTCGGCGGACTGGCCCAGGCCACACTGCTGACGACGTATTGTTATTGGGGCTACTACAACATCTGCTTCCTCGGCGGAGAAGTGAGCCGACCGGAGCGGACCATCCCCCGCGCGATTCTGCTATCGGTCCTCTTTGTCGCGTCGTTTTACGTGCTGATGAACCTGGCCTCGCTGCCTGCAATGCGCGACTTTGGGCGCGATGCCGCCGCGCACGTCTCCGCGGGCGAAGCTGTCCGCCTGCAATTGGTGGCCGACATCGCCAAATCCGCTTTTGGCAACATCGCCGGCCGCCTTATGGCCACGCTCATCATCTGGACTGCCTTCGGCTCCGTCTTCTCGTTGCAACTGGGTTACTCGCGCGTGCCCTACGCCGCCGCCCGCGACGGCAACTACTTCCGCTTCCTAACCGCCCTCCATCCCCGTCACAACATTCCTCACCGCTCGCTGGTTGTCCTTGGGTTGGTGGCCGCGCTTTTCTGCTTCTTTTCTCTGCAACAGGTCATCACCATGCTGGTCATCACCCGCATCCTGCTGCAATTCTTTCTGCAACATGTGGGCGTCATCCTGCTCCGCTTTCAGCGGCCGGATCTAATGCGACCCTTCAAGATGCCGCTTTATCCGCTGCCTCCGCTGATCGCCATTGCCGGCTTTCTCTTCATGCTGATGGATCCAAGGAGAAGTCATGAGAAAGGCGGCAACACCTTGCTCGGCCTGGGAGTTGCTACTGCCATCGCCCTTTCCGGAACATTGATCTACCTCATCCGCGCCCGCCGTTTTGGCCAATGGCCCTTTGCTCTTAGCAAGTAAGTCCGTAATCTCCGGGTGCGGGGAATCCACAATCTTTGATTAATCTTGCACCGCACGGCCCCTTTGATGTATCCAATTAGTTGTAATCAGTCCTTCCCCGTATGAGGTCGCTCTATGTTCATCGTCAAACCATCCGACATTCCCTCATCGGAGATCACGCCGCAAGATCAGTACCTCAATCGACGCCGCTTTATGCGCGAGGCCCTCACTACCTCTGTTACCGCAGGCGCAGCAGTACTTGGCGCTGGCCGCCTTGCGGAAATCCTATCTCCATCAGTCTCTGTGCTGGCCGGCACAAAACTCCAGACCGTGAAGAGCCCCCTTACCACCACCGGTGAGCAGTTGACCAGTTACAACGACATCACCAGCTACAACAACTTCTACGAGTTTGGCGTGGACAAGGATCAACCCGCCAGAAACGCAGGCTTGTTGCCTATCCGCCCCTGGATGGTACGCGTGGAAGGCAAGGTGAAGCAACCTAAAACCTTTGACATCGACACGCTACTCAAGTTACACCCGCTTGAGGACCGCGTCTATCGTCATCGTTGCGTCGAGGCCTGGAGTATGGTGATTCCCTGGGTGGGCTACTCACTCTCCGAGTTCATACGCCTGTGCGACCCGCTGCCCAGCGCAAAATTCGTTCAATTTCTCTCTTACTACGACAAGAAAATCGAGAAGTGGGGTTCTGAATCCTCCATAGCATGGCCTTACTCCGAAGGGCTGCGCATGGACGAGGCCATGAACCCTCTGACCCTGCTGACCTTCGGTCTCTACGGCGAGGTACTGCCCAATCAAAACGGCGCGCCAATTCGCATTGTGGTGCCGTGGAAGTACGGTTTCAAGTCAGCGAAATCCATCGTTGCCGTGCGCTTCCTGGACAAGCAACCACCCACTACATGGAACGATCAGGGGCCGAACGAATACGGCTTTTACTCCAACGTCAATCCTAACGTGGACCATCCCCGCTGGAGCCAGAAGACCGAGCGCCGCATCGGCCTGCCCTTCTACGCACAGCGCCGCACTACCTTAATGTTCAACGGCTACGGCGATCAGGTGGCGAGCCTCTACAGTGGAATGGACCTTAAAAAGTACTACTGATATAGGACGAAGCCCATGCCGAAAGAAGAAACCGCCGAGCAGCAGTTAGCCTCTTTTATGGCAAAGTTCACGCCAGAAATCGCCTTTCTTGCACGCGCCATTCGCAGAGAAGTGCGCAAGCTCTATCCCTCGGCCCTCGAACTCGTCTATGACAACTACAATGCTCTAGCCATCGGCTACAGTCCTACCGAGCGAACCTCTGAGGCAATCTTCTCCATAGCGCTCTATCCCCGCTGGGTCAGTCTATTTTTCCTCCAGAGCGCGGGACTACCCGATCCTGGCAAGATCCTCCGTGGCAGCGGCAATGTTGCAAAGCACATCGTTCTGCCATCTCCTGACGCACTTCATACCACACCTGTCCAGGCTCTCATGCGCGAAGCCACCGCGAGGGCCAAAATCTCCTTCGATCCCAACGCGAAACACCGCCTTATCATCAAGGCCATCTCCGCAAAGCAACGTCCTCGTCGCCCCACTGAAAAAGCATAGACCACATTCGTAAGAAAAGATTTAAAAAGAAGGAACCTACTCAAAATGAAACGACCTATCCTAATCATGCTAAAAATTATCGTCTGGCTGGTTTGCCTCTGGCCGGTGACTTGGCTCCTCTGGGGCGCCATTACTAACAACCTTGGCGCGGACCCTACTGCCACCATCACCTTCGTAACCGGGCTGGAGACAATTTGGCTACTTACCATCTCACTGGCCGTTACGCCCCTGCGCCGTCTCTCGCCGCGCTTGAATTGGCTGATTAAATTTCGCCGCTTGCTGGGTCTCTTCGCCTTCTTTTACGCCTCGCTACATTTGCTGACCTACATCGCTCTCTACGCAGGATTCGACGTAGACGCAATGGCCGCCGACATCGCCAAGCGCCGTTATATCACCGTCGGCGTGGCCGCGTGGCTACTGCTGTTACCGCTGGCGGCGACCTCGACCAACTGGGCCATACGCAAGCTGGGCGGTGCGCGTTGGAATCGGCTGCATAAGTTGGTCTACGCCGCCGCTGTCTGCGGAGTGATTCACTACTGGTGGCAGGTTAAACCCGGCGTACGCACGCCGCTGACCATCACGATTGTGCTGGCGGTGTTGCTGCTGGCGCGTCCCATCCAGGAATGGATGCAAACACGTAAGGCGCGAATGGCCTGATATCTCTACTTACTCGAATTGCAGCGTCGCCTGTGCCACCGGCCGGTAACTCCTGCGATGCAACGGCGTGGGTCCCAGCCGTTGCAGGGCCGCCATGTGTTCCTGCGAGCCATAGCCCTTGTGCCGCGCAAGGCCGTAGCCGGGATACTCACCATCTAACTTCACCAGCAGCCGGTCGCGATAAACCTTGGCCAGCACGCTTGCCGCAGCAATCGAGAAACTAATACCATCGCCCCGAACGACTGATCTCTGTTCGCACTCCCAATCAATTGTGTCGCGGCCGTCGATGAGCAGAAAATCCGGACAGAGCGCCAGTTGCTCCACGGCGCGTCGCATGGCCAGCAGCGACGCCTGGCGAATATTGATGCGATCGATGGTCTCTGCATCCACCTCCGCGATGGCGAAGGTGACGGCGTTCAAGCGTATCGTCGCGTCCAGTTCCGTGCGCTTTTTCGCTGAGAGTTTCTTCGAGTCGGTTAGACCTTGCAGAAGGCAGCCCTTGGGAAGAATGACAGCGGCAGCTACCACCGGCCCGAAGAGCGGTCCGCGGCCCACTTCATCCACTCCGGCAATGCGCAGCGCACCGCGCCCGCGCGCGTCCTCTTCCAGCGTCCATCCGCAAACCGGAGCTTTGGTCATCACTTCAGTATAGAAAGATGCCTGGCAGTTCCGCGTTGTCTTCAACTGTGCGTCCCGGCCCTGCCCAGCGCCCGCCCTGCTGGAGTAATCTGGTTGCTCAGGAGATTGCTGCCGAAGATGCTCAGGCTATACCGCTTTTCCTTCGCTGTTTTGACTGTTGTTGCACTTCCCGTAACGCTGCTCCGCGCTCAGCTAGCGGCTCCCGACGCGCCCAAGGAAGACTACGTCCGCGCCCATTACACCAAGTACGAATTGCGCATTCCCATGCGCGACGGCAAGCGGCTGTTTACCGCTGTCTATGTGCCCAAGGATGCCGCCGCCGGTCCCTACCCGTTCCTGATGGATCGCACTCCCTACAGCGTCGCTCCCTACGGCGAGGATCATTATCCCCGCCACCTGGGCCCCTCCGAGGAGTTTGAAAAAAGCGGCTACATATTTGTGTACCAGGATGTACGCGGACGCTGGATGAGCGAGGGTGACTATCAGGAGATGCGTCCGCACATCGACGACAAGAAGTCTCCCGCCGACGTGGACGACGCCTCCGACACCTACGATACTATCGAGTTTCTGCTCAAGCACGTCGCCAACAACAACGGGAAAGTAGGCATCTGGGGAATCTCCTATCCCGGCTTCTATACCTCGGCGTCTATCATCGACTCGCACCCGGCGCTAGTGGCCGCCAGTCCGCAGGCGCCCATGACCGACCTCTTTCTGGGCGACGATGCCTATCACGGCGGAGCCTTTATGCTGAGCGCCAACTTCAGCTTCTACACCTTCTTCAAGCCGCAGGAAAAGCCGCTCACGCCTAAACCATCCATTCCCTTCGACTACGGCACGCCTGACAGTTACAAGTTCTATCTCGCAGCTGGTAACATCGCCAATCTCTCTCTCAAAGGTTCCAACTGGCTCTTCAACGACCAGGCCATGCATGATACCTATGACAGTTACTGGCAGGCTCGCGACCTCTCGCGCCACATGAAGAATGTGCGCTGTGCGGTTCTGGTCGTTGGCGGATGGTATGACGCCGAGGATTTGAGCGGACCCTACAAGACCTTCTACGCCATAAGTAAGCTCAACCCCAAGACGCCAACCACTCTGGTGGAAGGCCCCTGGGTGCATGGCGGCTGGTCGCGCAGCGACGGCTCCCACCTGGGCGATGTGCAATTCAACTCCAAAACCGCCGAGTACTTCCGCACTAACATCCAGTTCCCTTTCTTTGAGTACTATCTGAAAAGCAAAGGAAAAGAAATGCCGCGCGCGGTGGTCTTTGAGACCGGCACGAATGTTTGGCGCAATTTTGATTCATGGCCGCCCCAAGCCGCCCAGCCCAAAACGCTTTACTTCCATGCCGGCGGCAAACTGAGCTTCGATCCGCCCACCGAACGGAGTGGCGTGGATGAGTATGTGAGTGATCCCAATCATCCCATCCCGTTTGTGGGCTACACCACCGACACTGTTCCGCAGCGCTACATGGTAGACGACCAGCGCTTCGCCAGTTACCGGCCCGACGTGCTCGTCTACCAAACCGATCCACTGGAAGAAGACGTCACCATTGCAGGTCCCATCTCGCCCAAACTTAAGATCGCCAGTTCCGGCACCGACTCGGATTTCGATGTAAAGCTCATTGACGTCTACCCGGAAGACTATCCCGACCCAGAAGATACATCGCGTGGTAGCAAGCGCATCCTCGACGCGCCGCCATTGCACATGGGCGGCTACCAGCAGTTGCTGCGCGGGGAACCCTTCCGCGCGAAGTTTCGTAACAGTTGGGAGAAGCCGGAGCCGTTGACGCCGGGCAAAGAAACTGAAATCAACTTCACTATGCCCGACTTATTCCACACCTTCCGTCGCGGCCACCGGATCATGGTCCAGGTGCAGAGTTCATGGTTCCCGCTGACTGATCGCAATCCGCAAACCTTCACCGACATTCCCAACACGAAGCCGGAGGAGTTTCAGAAAGCCACCGAGCAGATCTTCCGCCAGAAGGACGCGGCGTCGGGAGTAGAGGTCCTGGTAATGCCAATACCGTAACAGTATCAAGCCGGCGACGACTAACGCGCTGACTTACTGACACAGTTAACCAATGAGGACTTATATGTTCGCGCGCAAACTTCTTTCTGTACTGCTGTTGTCAGCGGCGTTGTTCGTTGCCGCCGCTTCTGCGATCCACGCCGAAGAAGGCATGTGGACCTTTGACAACCCGCCGCTCAAGCAGTTGGCGGCCAAATACAACTTTCACCCCAGCCAGGCCTGGCTGGACCATCTGCGCCTCTCCAGCGTACGACTTAACGACGGCGGGTCAGGCTCGTTCGTCAGCCCCAACGGCCTGGTGCTAACCAATCACCACGTGGCCCGTGTTCAGTTGCAGAAAAACTCGACCGCCGAGTACGACTATCTGCGCGACGGTTTCTATGCGGCCACGCCTGATCAGGAGATGAAGTCTCCCGATCTCGAAATTAATGTGCTGGTCGGCATGCGGGACGTGACGGCGCGGGTGCAGGGCGCGGCCAAGGACATTCGCGACGAGGCCAAGGCGCTCAAGGCTCGCGAAGCCGAGATTGCGGCCATCGAAAAAGAGAGCAAGGACAAGACCGGCCTGCGCTCCGACGTGGTTTCCTTCTACCAGGGCGGCGAGTACTGGCTCTACACTTACAAGGCCTACACCGATGTGCGGCTGGTTTTCGCGGTCGAGCAGCAGGCCGCTTTCTTTGGAGGTGACCCGGATAACTTCACTTATCCGCGCTACGACCTGGACATGGCCCTCTACCGCGTCTATGAAAACGGCAAGCCAATTGACTCCGCAAACTTTCTCAAATGGAGCGCCAAAGGCGCCGCGCCGGGCGAATTGGTCTTCGTCTCCGGTCATCCCGGCTCGACGGAGCGCGACGACACAGTGGCCCAATTGTTATTGGAACGCGACGTGCGCGGACCGGCCGCGATCGAGTACTATCAACACCGCATCAATGCCGCCCAGGCTTTTTCCGCACAGGGCGAGGAGCAGGCGCGGGAGGTGAGCAGCACTCTCTTTTACCTGCAGAACAGCCTGAAGGTATTCCTGGGCCGCCGCGATGCGCTCGCCGATCCCGCCATTCTAGCCAAAAAGCAGGCCGAAGAAAACGACTTCCGCGCCAAGGTGAATGCCCATAAAGAATGGAAAAAAGAGTATGTCAAGGCATGGGACGAGATTGCCGGCGCAGAAGAGAAATTAAAGCCGGAGATCAAGGGCCAGATGTTCCGCCGCACCGGCGGCCAGATGCTCAGCACGGCGATTGAAATCGTGGAATATGTGGCCGAGGTTAAGAAGCCCGACGGCGAGCGTTTGCCGGAGTTCCACGAAGCGGGCCTAGAGTCGCTCAGGTACCAACTGCTCTCGCCCGCGAAGATTTATCCCGCGACGGAGAAGCTGTTCATGAACACCGCGCTCAATTTGTGCCAGGAGAAGATGGGCAAAGACGACGCGTTTTTGCAGGCTATTCTGCAGGGCGGCGACGTGGACGCGACTGTAAACAAAATGGTGGATGGAACCAAGATGGGCGACGCAGCCTTCCGCAAATCGCTGCTGGATGGCGGCGAGGCCGCAGTGGCAGCTTCCACCGATCCCATGATCGTGGCCGCGCGCCGCGTTGAACCTATCCTCCGCGAGACCAACCGCCGCATCCGCGACACCGTCAGCAGTGTGCTCACGCCGGCAGGTGAAAAGCTGGGCAAGGCGCGCTTCCTTGTCTATGGCAAGGACGCATATCCCGACGCCACCTTCACTCTTCGTCTGAGCTACGGCGCCGTAGATGGCTATCCCTATAACGGCACCATCGCTCCTCCCTTCACCACGTTCTACGGGCTCTATGATCGCGCCGCCAGCTTCAGCAACAAGCCGCCCTTCGACCTGACGCCCAAGGAAGTAGCCAACCGTGACAAGCTGGATCTTTCCACTCCTCTCGATTTCGTCACCACCAACGACATTATCGGAGGCAACTCTGGGTCGCCAGTCATCAATCGCGACGGCGAACTGGTAGGCCTGGTCTTCGATGGAAACATTGAGTCCATGGCCGGAGATTTTGTCTATGACGGAACAAAGAACCGCACCGTCGCGGTAAACTCGTTGGGCATGATTGAGGCGTTGCGCAAGCTCTATGGCGCCGATGCCCTAGCCGATGAACTGCAAGGCAAGAAATAACCAACTCTATCGTCGTCAACGAGAAGGGGAGCCGCACCGGCTCCCTTTTTTGTTGCATTGCCGGTCCCTCTTCGCCAAATCTCGCCAGAAATATCATCTTTCGACGTACAATCAAGACAGCCCACGCCTTGCGGAGAGCTGGCCGAGTGGTTGATGGCTCCGGTCTTGAAAACCGGCATACCTGAAAGGGTATCGGGGGTTCGAATCCCTCGCTCTCCGCCATAGAGTCTTAGTTATTTATTTTCTTTAACTTACACTCATAATGATCCTCCCTTTTAGTGCCGTTTCTACGAATATCTTTCACCAGAGAACTTCTCTCAATGTAGCTAATCTCCTTTTGAGTCAGCTATACGGACAAAGTAATTCATGCTCCAAGCACTTTTCTGCAATCCGCACACATCAATACAAAAGAATGACAAATCGATAACAAAACGCAGCGTCGATATTAATATGCTCAGTTTCAATGCTATACAAATCCTCGAAAGAGACATTTGAAGGATAACTATATGAAAGGCGATTTATTGCGACACGAGGCCGCTGTATGGGCGATGCTCTTGCTCGTTCTGATTGGGAAAGCCTTGGGGCAGACACCTGGAACGGGCGCCATCTCCGGCGTGGTGTATGACCCTTCCAATCGAGTGATTGCCAATGCCGAAATCCTGTCGGTGAATGAGGCGACCAATATGTCGCGCTCTGCAACCACCACGTCGGAGGGCGTTTTTCGCGTGCCGCTGCTACCCCCTGGGAGCTACACGGTAACGGTGAAGGCAACGGGCTTTGCCGAGCACACTTCGCAATCGATTCTGGTGACAGCGAGTGAGACAAGCAATTTGAATGTGACGCTGGCAGTTGCAGGGGTGAACGCCAGTGTGCAGGTAGCAAGCGATGCGGAGATGGCCCAAACGGAAAGCTCGACATTGGGACGCGCCGTGGAGCAAGAATCGATCCAGGCACTCCCCTTGTCCAGCCGCAACTTTACGCAGATTCTCGCGCTATCGCCGGGAGTGATTGTAGCGCTTCCGGATGTTAGGACTCTAGGAAGAAACTCGCAGAATGTTATGTCGAATGGCGCCAAAACAACCTCGAATAACGTCCAGTTCAACGGCATCGACGCCAACAACCTCTCGCAGAACTCCGCCAAGAATGCTGGAGAAGAAGTGGGCACGGCTATTCCCGCGCCGGACGCTATTGAGGAGTTCAAGGTGCAGACTGCCAATTATGACGCCTCCTATGGAAGGGGCTCCGGGGCAAATGTTGATCTGGTAAGCAAGAGCGGCACAAATAACTTTCACGGAAGCGCGTGGGAGTTTGTGCGCAATACCATCTTTAACGCAAACGACTTCTTTTCAAAGTTGGACAACAATCAGCCGCGCCCCACTCTGAAGAAGAATATCTTCGGAGCATCCCTCGGCGGTCCAATCCGGAAGGACAGGAGCTTCCTTTTCGTCGAGTATCAGGGAATTAGAGAGGTCAATGGCGGGGCGGCGGGATCCGAATCAACTACCGATTTGCCGCAGCTTACCTCTGACCGCTCCGCGGCAACGCTGGGAGCGCAGTTTTGCCCCGCCAACTACGCGAACGCGCCTGGCTATCTGACCAATGCGCTTGGAACGCAGGTGGCATGTGACGGTTCCAACATCAATCCAGTCGCGCTGGCCCTGCTCAACTTCAAACTGAGTAATGGTCAGTATGCAATTCCGAATCCCCAGATCGATCTGCCTACGGCTCCGGGAGAACTACCGATCGGTCAATCTACCTTCTCCATCCCCGCTCATTACACTGAGGACCAATTCAGCGTGAATATCGACCAGGCCATGACGGCGAAGAACACGCTCGCGGGAAGGTTCTTTTATATGCGCGCCCCAACCCTCTATCCCTTTTCGCAGAGTGCCGCCAATCTTCCCGGCTGGGGCACCGATGAACTCGACCAGAACACGATGTTCGTTCTAGCGGATACACACGTCTTCAACGCCAACCTCATCAATCTTGCGCGTTTCGGCTATATGCGATTCAGTGGTCTCGCCTCTATCGCGAACCCGATACAGGCTTCGGATTTGGGAATGAGCACGCCTACGGGCATGGCAGGTGTGGCTCCGGGCGTAAGCATCAACGGCCTGTTTACTACTGGAGACGCCGGAACGCCAGCGCAGTGGCAGAACACCAACAGCTTCATCTGGCAAGATACCGTCTCGCGTACGCGCAACCGCCAGGAAATGCGCTTCGGCGTCGAGGTGAAGCGTCATGAAGTAGACGTAAACGCGCCATACAGCACCGATGGACTTCTGCAATTCAACACATTCGAGGACTTTCTGCTGGGGCAAAGCGCAATACAAAACGGCAGCCCCATCGGCGTGAGCAATGTGACATCCAGTACGGGCAGCTCCGGACTATTCCGCAAGAACGAGCGCTATACCGACTTGGCGGCTTTCATTCAGGACGACATCCGACTGACGCGGCGGCTGACCTTGAACGCAGGCCTGCGCTATGAGATCTTCGGCCCGCCTGTAGAAATCCACGGCCAACTTCCAAGCTTTGATCCTGCGATTGCAACAGGTCAGGTTCCGCCTGCGGGATCGCTCAGCGGCTATACTTTGACGGCGAACTACCCAGGGCCGGTTCCCGCCGGCGTGATCAAAACCTCGACCGCGGGTCTGTGGGCGACCGACTATCATGATCTCTCGCCACGGCTTGGCTTCGCACTGCAGTTGCTGCAAAAGCCGGTCATCGTGCTGCGCGGCGGCTATGGCATCTATTATGATCGCCCCTCGGGTGGTTTCGTCGAATCCCTGTCGGCACAGCAGCCGTTTTCACTGCAGCAGATCTCTTACGGCGCGCAGAATGCCGGAGCAACGCTCGAAAATCCCTTCGATCCATTGTTGCCGCCGATTACCAGCTTCCCCATTTATCAACCGCGCATCGCCGGTGGGGGCGCATATACCGCGGGTGTTTCGCCGCTCATCATCGACCCATACACCCAGGAGTACAACCTTAACCTCCAGTACGCCATTGCAGGGGACTACCTGGTGGAAGTAGGCTACGTGGGCGCGCACACCACTCATTCGCCGGGAAGTCTCGAGTTCAACCAAGCCTTGCTGGCGAGTTCGCAGAACCCGGTCAACGGCGCCAACATGAATACCGCGGCCAATGTCATCCAACGACTGCCCTTTGCTGGCATCGCTACAGGATCCCTCTTTTCTAACACAGAGTTCGAAGCAAACTATAACGCGCTGCAGAGCAGCCTCACTAAGCGGTTAGGTCATGGACTACAGTTTCTCGTCAGTTACACATGGTCGAAGTCTCTGGACGAGACCAGCGGTTCGGGCGGAGTCGATTTCTATGAGTTATCGCTGCTGACCAATAACCAGAACAATCCTCGGCAGGCATACGGGCTGTCGGACTTCGACCGTGCACAGAGGGCAGTCGTGAACTTCACCTGGACTTCGCCTACGCTCAAGATGGCATCGATGCTGGCCCGGCGTGCGCTCTCCGGCTGGGAGTTCTCCGGCATCGCGGTGATTCAATCAGGCAGCCCCATCACGGTGCTCGACGGCAACGCCGGCGCGGTCTACGGAAATTTTCTAAATAGAGCACAGAGCACGGGATTGAACCCCTCCACGCCGGGTTCGCTCTATTCACGAGTGCTCAACGGGTATCTCAACCAGAACGCGTTCACTATCGCGCCGGAGGCTCCGAACGGAAGCGGGCCCGGAGATACGGACTTCGGCAACAGCGGCGTCGGCATAGTGCGAGGCCCAGGGCAGCACAATATCGACATGGCCGTCGAGCGCATCTTCCCGGTAACCGAATCGAACAGCTTTCGTTTCAGGGCTGAGTTTTTCAACCTGATGAATACGCCGCAATTCGCCAATCCAAATAACAGTGTAAATTTCATCATGAGTCCCACCGGTCCCGCCAACCAGAATCCTTCGTTCGGCCTGATCAACTCGACCGCGGCCAATCCCCGCATTATTCAATTTGCGCTGAAGTATCTGTTTTGATGAACCAAGCCGCGGTGTCCGTTAACCGCCAGAAAGGTAACCTAGCGATGACGATTCTAGAGATGGAGTTCGCGTGTGATGCAGGAATGCCGCTCGACTTTCCCAGGAACCCGTTTGAGGTTCCTGAAGCCTTGCATCGGGAGATGTTTTATCCTCTCGGGTTTCCGATGGAGTTGAGAACGAATTCACCTGAGATCCTGTCGCAAGCCCGCAACCTGTGGTCCATTTTCGAAAAGCAATTCGACACGGAAGCTATCCGCGTGGACGTGCATGTTATGGAAGGTGATTCGGTGGAGTGTCCTCCTGCCCCAATCCTCCGCATTATGTTACCGATGCTGGTCGTCATTGCCGATTCTGAAAATTACAGCATTGCCAATCTGGATACGGGCACGACGCAGATAGTTCTTTCGCGCGCAATTTTGAGACACCGCAGTTACTTGAATTATTTTTTGCTAGGCTCCGCGCCGCTTTGCCACATTGCGACCCGATACGCAACATCTGTCCATGCAGGATGTGTTACGTTCCAGGGCAGGGGAATACTGCTGTGCGGCGAGTCAGGCGCAGGCAAGACTTCTTTGTCGTACGCCTGCGCGCGCGCTGGGTGGACTTATGTCTCGGACGATGCGAGTTCTCTTCTCAACGAAGGTCATGACCGCCTGATTTCCGGTAACTGCCACAAGGTGCGTTTTCGTCCTTCGGCGGCGGAGCTATTCCCTGAGCTAAAAGGGCTGGAGATTATGCCGCGCGCGGCTGGGAAGCCATCCATCGAGCTTCCGACTGCGAAAATGCCTGGGATGACTTGTGCTCCAACAGCGCAGGTGGACTTTCTGGTATTCCTCAACAGGCGCGTCCCCGGCCCTCCGGAATTGGTTCCCTATCGCAAAGACGTGGCGCGGTATTTTCTGCGGCAAGGATTGTTCGGGTCGGCTGAGTCGCTGACCGCGCAATACGCTGCATTGGAGCGATTGCTGACCGCGGAAGTTTTTGAAATGCGGTATAGCGACTTGGGCTGGGCGGTGAGCCGGCTGGAAATTCTGGCACGAGAGGGGCACTAGTGGAGCAGTTGTTTGAGGCTGAGCCAAGTGGGACTGGCTGCGAGAACGTCATATCTGTATGGCGGAGGCCGACTGCGTGGCTGACGGAGAAAAGGCTGAGCCGAGAGTTCTGGGTATTCTTTACCGTCGCCTTCTTTTTCGACTTCGGGTTCTCGATCTACTATTTCCTGTTCAACCTGTACCTGCTGGACTTTCACTTCAACGAGCGAACCATCGGTCTGGTCGGCGGCGCACTGACATTCGGGTCTGTTATCGGAACCCTGCCGGCCGGTTGGCTTGCACGCATGACCGGGTTGCGCCCGCTGATGATGTTTTGCATGATTGCCGCGCCGATCCTGGGGGCTGTGCGCACGCTTGCGATGTGGGAGTGGGCGCAGATAGGACTGGCGTTTCTGGCTGGGCTGGCAATGTGTATCTGGGGAGTCTGCTTCTTGCCAATGTTGGCAAGACTTACGACGGAGCAGAACCGCGCATCTGCATTCAGTCTCATTTTCTCGGTGGGCATCGGCTCCAGCGCGTTAGGCAGCATGGTATGCGGTTACTTACCCCAATGGCTGAGTATGGCTGGGTATACGATGCAAGCCGCGGATGTTAAGCGGCTGATTCTGATAGTCGCGTCCGCTATTGCGGCGATGGGCCTGATTCCTTTGATGCGCCTGCGACTACCGTTGCCGGAGAACGAGCCTCAGACCCAGGAAAAGACCGGGAAACAGCCTTGGAAGATGAATCCCTTCCTGTTGCGGTTCTTACCGTCGATGGCGCTATGGACCGCTGCCTTGGCCTCGTTTACGCCATTTGCCACTGTTTACCTGTCGAAGGATCTCCATATTTCGCTCTCCCGGCTAGGAGTGATCTTTTCCGCGTCGCTGGTGATTCAGTTGATTGCGGGCCTGCTGACGCCTTTGGTTTTTCGCCGGTTGGGCCTTGTGAACGGCATCGTTGCAACACAGGTTGCCACAGCAGCGACCATTGCTTGCCTGGCCGGAACCCACGGCCGCAGGCTGGCCGTAGCACTCTACCTGGGCTTTTCCGCGGCGCAATGGATGAGTTCCCCAGGGCTGTACAACCTGCTGATGAGCAAGGTTCCAGACGAGGAGCGCAGTTCCGCGGCGGCGATGACCATGTTCTGCAATGCACTGCTCCAGTCTTGTGCTACGGCGGGTGCGGGGATATTGTTGGCGCGGTTTGGGTACCCGCACGTGCTAGTGGGGATTGCCGCGCTGGCGCTGATAGCGGCGCTTCTTTTCGGGACTTTTGTTTCGCCATCAGGCCGTCGCGCACCGGCGCAACCATAGTCGGGCGCCGAGTGCGGACTAACCTAATTACTGCATGAAAAAATATACGAAGTTACCGGGAGTTTCATCGGGGTTACAATCTTGTCAGGCGATTGTCACCAGATTGTTATTTTCTACGTCCTTCCGTTTCAGCAAGATAGCAATGGGGTGACAATGAATATATGTTGCAAAGCGAGAAGGCTGTGATGGATTTCGGTGTAACGGATGCGCAATCTCACCCTGAGCGGGCGCATATTCTGGTCATCGAAGACGACCCGCATATGCAAAAGGTTCTCCACAGAACCTTCCACGAGCAGGGCTATGGCGTGACTGTGTGCGGCGATGGCCAGGCGGGGCTGGACGCCTTTCGCTCGGGCAGGCCGTCAGCGGTGATACTGGATCTGCTGCTTCCAAATATAGTTGGACGCGACCTTTGCAAGATCATGAAGGCCGAGCAACCAGGTGTGCAGGTCATCGTGGTAAGCGCTATCAGCGAGGTTGCAGACAAGGTGCTGTTGCTGGAACTCGGCGCGGACGATTATGTGACCAAGCCGTTCAGTCCGCGCGAGCTGCTGGCAAGAGTCCAGTCGGCCCTGCGCAGGCCGCAGAAGCAAGTAGCCGCCGCTGCCACATACAGTTTTGGCGAGTGCGAGATCGATTTTGCCAAGATGAGTGCGCGGCGTGCCGGCAAATCGATAACCCTCACAGCGCACGAGTTCAAACTGCTGAAGTATTTTGTCGAAAACCCGGAGCGCGTCCTGAGCCGTGAGGAACTGCTGAACGAGGTGTGGGGATATAACTCCTATCCGACGACGCGCACGGTCGATAACCAGATACTGAAGCTGCGGCAGAAGCTGGAGCCGGACTTGGCCGCTCCGCGCTATTTGCTGACTATTTATGGCGCGGGATACAAATTTGTCCCTTAAGAGGAATGATTCTGTGTCAATCGAGAAACACGGGCCAGGAATCCGGACACGCGTATTGCTGTTGACCTCTCTGGTGCTTATCATCGCCGGCACGACCGCTGCCAGCCTGTACATCATTCGCAGCCGGTTGCGCCAGCAGGTGCATTCGAACCTCGAGGCGGACCTGGTGCATTCCGTGGAAACTTTCCAGGATCTGGAGGCGGCGCGTTTAGCTGCGCTTGATCGCGAAAACGCGCTCATGGCCGCATTGCCTAGCCTGAAGGCGCTGATGACGACCAATGATCCGCGAACCATTGCGGATGTTGCCGTAGATTTTTGGAAGACCAGCGGCAACGACCTGTTCGCACTGGCAGACGGAGATCACAGAGTGCAGGCTGCGTATGCGCAAGGCGCGGCGAACACCGATGCTCTGAAGCGCGACCTTCAAACGGTGGTCGTGGACCCATCCAAGCACTATCTGTTGAGCGATGGGCGGCTTTTTGAATATTCGGTGCGGCCGCTTTATTTCGGCAGCCCGAAAAACGGAGTACTGTTGGGATATGTTATTAGCGGTTATACAATCGACCGAGGATTTCTTCGCGAGGTAGGGCGCGGCGCGGGTGCTGAAGCGACCTTTTTTTCAGGTGATGCTGTCGCCGTGAGCACACTGTCGAGTGAAAAGCAGTACACTCTTCGTGACATGGCGCGTTCGCTGCAAACGAATGACAGCTCGACCATTGCCCTGGTCGGCCAAGAGCGATATCTGACGGCAAGCAAAGATCTGACTAGCGGAGCGGGGACGCCTCTGCGGCTGGTGGTCATGAAGTCCTTCGATGCCGCGGATCGCGCGGAGCGTGAGATCAACCGGTTGGTCTTTTGGGTGGGCCTGTTGGCGATGGCTGCCGGCTCAATGTTGATGTTGTTGCTGGCGCGGATGGTGACACGGCCTTTGGAACAGTTGACGGCAGGCGTGAGGGCTTTCGGCGAAGGCGACCGGCAGCATACGCTACCCGCGGATGGCACACAGGAGGTGCGATACCTTAGCCGCGTATTCGCGCAGATGCGCGATGAGATTCAGAAGACGAATCGTGCCTTGCTGGAGTCTGAACGGCTGGCGACAATTGGACGTATGGCGAGCTCGGTTTCGCATGATCTGCGGCATTATCTGGCTGCCGTCTATGCGAACGCGGAGTTTCTGGCATCGCCGGCGCTTCCGGCAAAAGAGCGGGCAGAACTGTTTGAGGAGATCCGGCTTGCGGTCAATGGGACAACAGACATGCTGGACTCCTTGCTGATATTCAGCCGCACGGGAGCTGCATTGCAGCGCGTCCCGACTGCGATGTCCTCGCTGGTGGACCGAGCGGTGGCACTGGTTAAAACACATCCGGATACAGAGCGAGTAACGGTGCTGTTTGAAAGGATCGACGCCGACACCACGGCAGTTGTGGACACCAAGCAGGTGGAGCGCGCCGTCTACAACCTGTTGCTCAATGCCTGCCAGTCTGCCAGAGAGAGTACGGGGCTGCGCGAGGTGAAAATCTTCCTGGATACCAGGATCGAGACCGTAGGCGTAACCATTGTTGACAGTGGGCCCGGCGTGGCTGAAGGGATTCGCGAGAGCCTGTTTGATCCGTTTGTTAGCCAGGGGAAGCAAAAAGGAACAGGTTTGGGGCTGACGCTGGCTTGGAGCGTGGCGCGCGAACATGACGGCGACGTAAAGCTGGTAAGCAGCCGGGCGGGCGAGACAATCTTTTGCCTCACCGTAGCACGGCATTTAACGGAAGCAACGAGGAATGTCAATCCTCCACTAAGCACGGTGCTGACGTCATGAGAATCAATCCAAAACACGCTCAGGAAACTTTCATCTTCGCAAACTTTATGCTGGGAGCGCGATTGGTGTTTGTCCTGGTGTTCCTGCCTTTCTGTAGTCTGAGCAGCCTGGCGTGGGCGCAAAGTGTGGCCGGCCAAACTACCGCAACGGAAACGACAGAGCAGAAAATCGAGCATCTTACAGCTGCCGTTGCGCAGGCTCAAGCACAGATGGAAGCTTACCAGAAGGAACTGCTCGAACTGCGCCAGCAACTCGCAGCGCTACAGCAGCAGATGGCGGCAGAAAAAGCTGCACATCTGCCCGCAACCCAGCCGGCAACCACCAATGTCGGCGCCGCTGAGGCTTCCGACGTCAATACAGCATCGCTTGAGGAGATTCGAGAACGGCAGGCGGTTGACGAGTCACAGATCGCAACGCTCGACTTGACCAAAGTGGAGACCGAGTCGAAGTATCCGCTGCGGGTGACTGGATTGCTTCTGTTCAATGCTTTCGTGAACACCAGGCAGGTAGACATCTCCGCGTCACCGGCCTATGCATATCCAGGCTCGGGCAGTACAGGGCTTTCATTGCGGCAAACCGTGCTTGGCTTGGATGCACGCGGACCGCATTTGTTTAACGCGAGCAGTCGAGCCGATCTTCGCGTGGATTTCTTTGCCAACGGAACGCAATCGAACTATGCAGCCAGCGGTCTGCTGCGGCTGCGCACTGCGCATGCGACATTGGATTGGCGGGACACTGAAGCTTTTGTTGAGTTGGACCGAAGCATTCTTGAGCCCAACCAACCATCTTCTCTGGTCGCCATCGCGCAACCGGAGTTATCGTGGGCAGGCAACCTTTGGAACTGGAATCCGCAGATCGGCGTATCTCATTGGTTTGCGCTTTCGGGTTCTTCGCGTATCAAGGCGCAGGCGGCGCTGATTGATACCTCCGATCCGCAGTTGCCGGGATATACTTCAAGTGCCTCGCCTGTGACGCAAACAGAGCGCAGCCGCTGGCCGGGAACGGAGGCGCGAATCGCATTTCTGCATGGTGAGAGCGGCAATGGGCAGGAGATTGGAGTAGGAGGCTACTTCAGCCCACACCAGACGGCCTACGGAGATCGCTACGACGCGTGGGCTGGAGCGATGGACCTGCGATTGCCTTTGACCAAATATTTTGAGATGACCGCCAACGCTTATCGCGGGCAGGCGCTGGCCGGACTTGGCGGTGGTGGATATGTTAACTATATATATCAATATGCCGGTTCGAATGAGATTATACGTGCGCTGGATGATGTTGGCGGTTGGGCACAACTGAAGGCAAAGGCGGGTCATCGAGTGGAGATGAACGCAGGCTACGGCACCGACAACCCGTTTGCCAAAGAGATTCAGGCAGCCATCTCATACTCGGGAACGACGTACTATGCGGGGCTGGCTCGAAACCGTTCCTTCTTCTCGAACGTGATCTATAGCCCGAGTGCATACTTGCTATTCTCGCTTGAATACAAGCGGCTTTGGACCAACTACGGCACTGGTCTCCCAGCTTACAGCGATGTAGTCGGAATTGGAGCGGGGTACAAATTCTGATGTCGAGCGCAAGATGCGGGCGAATGCTTTGGCTGGCGTTCCTGGCGGGATACGCCACGCTGTTGGGCGCACAGGAGCCGGCTGCAACAGTGCATCACGCCCAGGTGACGGTCCGGCTGACGCCGTCGCGGTACGAAGCGGCACACAATTCATCAGAGTTTCCACCGGCAGTGATCTGGTTGAATCCCTTGCCTGCCGCCGCTGCACGGCCCATAACACCGGGCAGCTTCACACTGCTTCAGAAAAACAAGATGTTCACGCCACACTTGCTGGTTGTTCCTGTGGGCAGTAGTGTCGCATTTCCAAATGCCGATCCGTTTTTTCACAACGTATTTTCGCTCTTCGATGGAAGGCGTTTCGATCTTGGGCTGTATGAGGCGGGATCGACGCGCAGCGTGATTTTTTCGCGCGAAGGTGTCTCCTACATTTTTTGTAACATCCATTCTGAGATGAGCGCTGTGGTGATCGCTCTGGCGACGCCCTATTACGGCATCCTCGACCAAAAAGGCGTGTTTCATGTGAAGGATGTTCCCTACGGCGACTACGACATGCATGTGTGGATAGAAGGACAGAGGAAGAGTTCGCTGGACAGGCTCACGCGGCGCGTCCATATTGCCGGGGCCATTGCCGATCTTGGCGATATACACGCCGATCACCCGGAACAGCCGGAGCATCTGAACAAGTTTGGCCGGCCGTACGAACCCGATACTCACCCCATCTACTGACATAACGATTTCCTCTATCCATTCGCGCTGTTGGCAAACATCGCATCCGCTCTAGATTGCGGCGCTATGGATTGAAAAAGCGCAGCAGTTGTTCCTCATCATGTTGACTGAGCGAGGCGCGAACGCGCATGTGGCGCACGATGGTGCCGGATATGCGCGGAGAAAAGCCTTCAGGTGCATTGTGGCAGCGTGCGCAGTTCTGCTGAAAGATGCGCTCTCCCTCATCCTGCGGTTGAGCAGCCTGCTTTAGCGCGGCGGAGTGCTTGGTTGGCTGAGTTGCCGGCGTGCTGCTCTGCTGTGCGGCAAGCGCCAGTGCGGAAACCGCCGCCAGGACAAGGGATACATATAAGAAATGCCTCGAGTTCATGGATGTTTTCCTTTCCATGCCGGGGAGAGGAAGCGATACACAATCCCTGTCTCCCAGACATTGCGATTGCCACTTGCGGAAAATTGCCGCGCGTAACTGGTGATAATCCTGGTGTTGTGCGGCAGGTTGTAATCGAGGCCGAAGTCAGCCCGTTGTGTATTCACTGACGGCAGGCCATCGCTGGCAATGGTATCGAGGCGGAACGTCTGCTGCATGCGGAAGACAGGCTCGATACGGCCAATCGCGCTTTCTAGACCGCGGAAGGCCTTGGTGCGATAGTCGGCCTCGACCCAGTAGCCCTCGGCATGTTGACCGCGAGCGAACTCGGAACGCAGGCGAAATGCAGTGTCCTTGGGTTCCCACCAGACATGGGTGCCATAGAAGTTCTCATGTGTCCCTTGCAGAAGGCGGTAGTAGGAGAGTCCCACTTCAAGGCGCTGCTCGGGCAAGTAGAGACTCGTGCGCCCTCCAGAACCCCGAGACGCGCTGAACTGTTCGTTAGCGCTACGGGCGGAATAGTAATAGTTGTAGTCTATGGAGTATTTACTGCGTTGCATGGCGTTGCCGCGAATCATGCCACCGAGGCCGCTGCCGCTTGAAGAAAAGTTGAGATTGGCGATTATTGGGCCGTCCTGAAAGTTGCCAATCCAGATAGGTGAGAGACGTTCGAGGTAGGTGTTGAAGGGAATTAGATAGTCGCCAGCCACGATAGTGAAGTGACGCGAGGCAACATAATCGCCCTGCAGGTATGTGAGGCCAATGAAGTGGCTGTGGTCGTAGCCGGACTGGTTGCCGCCTTTAGGCGAGACGAACTCCAGCAGGGCGGCACGCGACTCGACGAGAACATGCTGGCCGAGAGGAGCGGCAAGCAGAGGCTCAAAGATGGGAATATACGAGGTGTTGCCGGCATTGGTGCTATTGAAGAAGCCGACGCCTCCAGAGATGAGAGGCGTATCTTGCGCGGCGCCGCGATGTGCACTCGCGAGGACGGCCAGCGCAAATAAGAAGAGACGGATTATGTGTGCCGATGCGCGAATTTTAAAGCCTAGAGTCATACGCAACATAAAGACAACCCTAGCGGATTGCGCGAGGACATGTGTCGCCCGATCGTCTATTAATTGTCAACTGATCGTCATTTTGTCCAGGATGGCCCAAAATGAGTTCTGTCGCGCTGCAAATTGATGGCCTCAAAGAATGTTTCAACATTTCCGTGACAGCTTTTCGACAAACGGACACTGCAACAATGCGGTGACATTCGGCTTACAGCCACTTGACAACCCGTTATAGAGGCCTGCATAAAGTTAGTACAGCTTATTGTCCTGCATTAGCGTGCCACAGGCGGGGTGAGACGATAATCTTCCACCCACATTCTTGTCAAGGATCTCCGCATGAAGTTGAAGTTATCGCCGCCATCCATCTTTGCTGCAATTCTCGTAGCGGCACTGCTGTTGATTCAAAACTCTCCCGGCCAGCATTCTCCTCGCAGAATTGCGGTAATCGCCAAGCGATTTCAATTTGAGCCTGCCGCAATCACGCTGAAGAAGGGTGAGCCGGTTGTGCTGGTGCTGACGAGCGTCGATGTGCCGCACGGCATCCGCTTCAGGGAACTCGGAGTCGAGGGCAAAGTGGGAAAAGGCGGGACCACCGAGATAGCTATCACTCCTGACAGAACCGGTACCTTTGTCGGCCACTGCTCTGTGTTTTGCGGATCTGGCCACGGCGAGATGACACTTACACTGCACGTTGTGGAGTAAGAACATGTTGCGTACCTTTTATTTCATCGTCGGCGCGTTACTGATCGCCATCCTGCTCGTGGGCTGCAAGGCCGCTCCGCCGGGCAAGGGTGAGACCGCTGTCATGAGCTGGGCAAAGCACAAAGTATTTGTGGGTAACAAGGCGCAAAAGAACCCGCTCAAAGACGACGCTGCGGGAGTTGCCGGCGGCAAGGAGGCATTCACGCACTACTGCGTTGCATGTCATGGGCTGGATGGGCAGAACACCGGCGTACCATTCGCCGATCGTATGTCGCCGCCGGTGCCGTCGCTGGCTGGAAAGGACATTCAGTCCTATACCGACGGGCAATTGAAGTGGATCATCGACTACGGGATCTGGCCCTCCGGCATGCCAGGCTCGAAGAAAACATTGAGCGACGACGAAATCTGGTCGATTGTGCTTTACTTGCGCCACTTGCCGCCGGCAGGCAGCCTGGGCGAACCGGAGATGTACACCCACTAACGCGATGCATTGCTGTTAAGCGAGACTGTCCTCATCGTCTTCTGCGATTCATCGACGACCGAGTATACGTACCTGCGGCGTCTTCATTCAACATCCGATTGAGGTTCCGATCTTGAACTTCGTTATACCGATCTTGACTGGGTCCATCGAACGGCTCGATACTCTGCCTGTACAGGGAGCCAGGCCTTCGATGTACACATCCATACTCGGATCAGGAAAGACCGCGCTGCGAATTACGCCTGAGTTCAGGGCGCTGCTCTCCGCACTTCAGTTGAGCAAGCCGGACACTACATTCCTACAGAAGTTATCCGAGAAAGAGTGGACCAGCCTGCTCGCCTTAAGCAACCACGCTAACCTCACTCTACAGATTGCGCAGCTCCCCATGATGGGATTTCCGCACTGGGTTATCGAGCGGCTCAAAACAAATCTTGCTGACAATGCTCTCCGCTTCGAGCGCGTCAAGGCTACCTACCGGCAAGCTGCAGAGGCGCTCAAGCGTGCTGGAGTAGAGCACATCGTTATCAAGGGATTCACGCAGGCGCCCGATTATGTCGCGGACCCGCGACTCCGGGCGCAGTCTGATATCGACATCTTCTGCCCGCCCGCAAGCCTCGATGCCGCTAACAGCGCCCTGAGGGCCATTGGCTATAAACCATCTGACGCAAAAGTCAGTTATGCGCGGACCGACCATATCGCATCTCTGGTTCGGCTTGGTGACTGGCAGTGGAAAGGCAATCCCTTCGATCCTGAAATGCCGCTCAGCATTGAGCTGCACTACTGCCTATGGAACGAGCGCGTCTCGTACATCCGTGTCCCGGACACAGATCTCTTTTGGGAGCGGCGCGCGATGCGAGCGGTCGATGGACTCTCGTTTTCTTGCCTGAGTCCCGTCGATCACCTCGGTTATCTTACGCTTCATATCCTGCGCAATCTCTTGCTTGGGAACTGGATCGTTCATCACGTTCGCGAACTTGCCGTCTTCCTTCATTCCAGCGCAGACAAAGAGAGCTTTTGGCAGACCTGGAACGAGATCCACTCCCCGTCGCTTCGATCCTTCGAGGCAATCGCTTTTTACTATGCCCGCGCCTGGTTCGATTGCCGTCTACATCCGCTGGCCGCACATGAGATCGACAGGCTTCCGGAAACTCGCCGGAGTTGGCTCCAATATTTTGCCGGCTCTGCTCTCGAAGTAATGTTTGAGAAGAACAAGGACTCCCTGTGGTTGCAGCTCAGCTATGTCTCCTCACGAAGGGAAAAATGGAAGATGCTCAAGCGGACCTTGATTCCGTCACGCGTCGCATCCATCGACTCTCCCTACGTTCAAATGCGCAGCAACGGGGTTTTCCAGTCCAGCGACAGTCCTCTCTGGCGGCAATACATCTCCTATCTGATCTCCCGCTCTGCTGCTAACTGCCGCGCCAATATCGCCACCCTCACGCGATGCCTCCTCTGGCGTCTTTCCCTGGCACCCATCTTAGATATATCAATGAATGGCCGCATGAAAGATTAAAAGGTTTTCTGATGTTGTGTGCCACCGTGCGTACAAAAAGCCTCATTTTGAACATGAAGAACCGCTGAGGCAGTCCTCTTACATTCAGCAATAAAGCAATAGAGGACATTTCCCAGATAAGATCTCATTCAATAGCCGGCAAGTTGGGGGGGTAACTGACGACCACATTCATCAATCGCAGCAACCGCCGTTCCACAATACGATGTCGATCTCTCTATTTAAATGCCCAGAAGCGTCGAATCCCTTTTATGAGACTGGCAACGCTCCTGAATTCTCAAACTTGAGGTATCCTTCAGTGAATTAGTCTTCAAATGCCGGCTAGCGTTCATCTATTTGCCGACAGAAATGTTTTCAGCTGTTGCCTACAGGCCGGTTTAATCACTCTGAACCAGGGATTCCTAATCAGCTCGCATTCGGATGTTAGATAGGGATTCAAATCCCAGTATCAGAGAAATGCAATTTCCTGATACTGGTGTAATAATACCCTGTTCCGTTTGATAATTGAGCAAGAGATACACGGGCATAAGCCATAAACTTTAATCA
>Ga0181520_10002403_pt1 | contig 34773 bp, 32 predicted proteins | sample PEATcosm2014_Bin_29_FD_132451 | JGI IMG/M metagenome (GOLD analysis project Ga0181520, IMG submission 132451) | Peatland microbial communities from MTU Mesocosm Facility, Houghton, MI, USA - PEATcosm2014_Bin02_30_metaG | ecosystem: Environmental > Terrestrial > Soil > Wetlands > Peat | place...
ACGTAATAGCCGGTGCCCGCCAGAAGGCACGAAGTTTGGCCAGCTGTTGGCTGGTAGCTGCCCGCGGTGCACGCTGTTGCCGCCGTTGCGCCGGTGTTGCTTACGTAGTAACCCGCCGGAGCGAGCGTGCACGGCGTGTCTCCGGTGGCCGAATACGAGCCAGCCGGGCACTGCGTCACCACCGCATAGGGGATCGTCAACGTCGACGTGGCGGCCGCCGTGGGCCCGGTCTCGTCTGTGCCGGTCGCGGTGCCGGTGTTGATGATCGAACCGTTGGTCACGTCGGTTGTTGTCGTCGTGTAAGTAGCGGTGCAGGTTTCTGACGCCGTGGGGGCAAGCAATGTGACGGGGCAGCTGATCGCCGACAATCCGGTCATCGGGTCGGTGACCGTGACGGGATTGAGGGTCTCGTTGCCAGTGTTGGTCACCTTGTAGCTGTAGGTGACGGGCGTACCCTCCGCGGAGTAGCTTGCGATGCTGGCCGACTTGACCACGCCGATCGCGGGTGCGTCGGAAGCCGGGGTCGTCCACGTGGACGAGGGGGAGATTACGACAGCTTCGAGCGCGGTTGTGCCGCTCGCGGTGGCCGAGTTGGCGATCCCGCCTGCGGTCACGTCGGCTTGGGCGGTGGTATAGGTGGCGGTGCAGGTCTCTGAGGCCGCGGCAGCGAGGGTGGTGCTGGGACAGCTGACCGCCGACAACCCGGTCATCGAGTCGCTCACCGAGACGGAGCTCAGGCTGACATTGCCGCTGTTGGTCACGAGATAGTTGTACGTGATCACTGTGCCCGGGGCCGAGAAGTTCGCGGGCATGGCCGATAACACAATGGCGATGCTGGCCGTCTGGGCTGCCGGGATCGTCACCGAGGATTTGGCGGTTACGTTAGGCCCGACCGGCGGTGTGCCGAACGGGGTGCCGGTCGCGGTGCCGGTGTTGGTGATCGAACCGTTGGTCACGTCGGTTGTCGTCGTCGTGTACGTGGCGGTGCAGATCACCGAGGAAGCAGAAAAAGGAGCCGGGGCGAGGGAGCCGCTCGGGCAGCTCACCGCCGAAAGGTTTGGCATCGGGTCGGAGACGAGGAATTGGCTCAAGGGAATGGGGCCGGTGTTGGTGACCGTATACATGTAGGTCACCAGGGTGCCTGGCGCCGAGTAGCCATCGATGCTCGCTGACTTGACGAGGCCGATGCCAGCAGTCCCCGTTTGATACGCACCCGCGTCGCATTGCGTCGCGGACGGACGGGTTACCCCGCGCTGGTCCGTGGCCGGACAGTTGCCGGTGTCGAAGCCAATCGCCGTGCTGCCGGAATTCAAAGCAATCGTCTGCGTCGGGCCGCCGTTGTTGGCGAGCGTGCCGAGATTCAGAGCGGTGTCGCTATAGATCGAGGGCGGGGAAAAGCTGCAGGAGGCATCGTCGCTCAGGTTCCCGCCGCCGTCCGTGACTCCAGCAGAAGGCGCGCAATTTCCGCCAGCGGGGGAACTTGCCAGAATCGTATTTGTCAGGGTCAGTATGGCGCTGTTATTGGTCGCATTGTAGACGGCGCCGCCGCCGCCGGTGGACGCTGAATTGCCTGCGAACGTGCTGTCGGCGACGGTCAGCGCGCCCTGGAGTAGGTAGATTCCGCCTCCCTGCCCGCCACTGGCTGTATTGCCCGAGAAGGTGCTGTTCATCACCACGTAGCTGTCACCTGAATATGGTGCCAAGAACATGGCGCCGCCCTCGCCGAATTCTCCGGTTGCATAATTACCTGAGAACGTGCTGTCGGTGACGGTCAGCGTGCCGTAGAAACTGCTGTAGATGGCGCCGCCCTCGTGTCCGGTTGAATTACCCGAGAACGTGCTGTCGGTGACGGTCAGCGTGCCATCGTTGTAGATGGCACCGCCGCCGTCCAGGCCGCCTGCGGTTGAATTACCCGAGAATGTGCTGTTGGTGACAGTCAGCGTGCCGCCGTTGTAGATGGCGCCGCCCTCGAAATTGGTTGAATTACCCGAGAATGTGCTGTTGGTGAGAGTCAGCGTGCCACCGTTGGTAATGGCGCTGTTGTTGGCTCCGTTGAAATCGGCAATGGTAAGGTTGTTCACAGCGACGACGGCTTCGCCACCCACCTCAAACGCTTGTACTTGGCTGATGTTGTTTCCGCTGAGGGTTATGCTTTGCCCGGCGCCGGTAATCGTCAGCGTGTCGGTGATATTCGGCAGCGTCGAGCTGAGCGTGGTGGTGCCGCTGACGCTGAAGTTGATCGTGTCGCTCAAGCCGTCGGCGTTCGCGGCTGCGATGGCGTCGCGCAGTGTCGCACAAGTAAAAGTGGGAGCGGTGCCTGAACATGCGGCAGCGGAAGCATCGTCGTTGGCGGTTGTCACAGTATAAGTGTTTTGTGCCTGAGCGACCCCCAGGCCGAGCAGCAGGGTGAGGGCTGCGCCGAACAGGGTAAGTTTTCTTGCGATGCCAAGCATCGAAGCAAACGGTGAGGAAGAAACGGGGAGGATTCGGCGGGAGAGCGAAGCTGACATCTTGACCTCCATCCCGCGTCTCTACGCGGGAGGCTAAATTCAGAATGGCCCAGTGGTTTCGATACGTGCAGGCCCGCAGAATCAGTACAGGCGCTCGTGCGTAAGTTCCGGCAAAGATTGCGGATGGTGTTCACCTAGATGGGTGAAGCGAATGGAGCTTGCGGATTGTAGATAAGCCATTGCCCCTGGCATGAGTCAAGCGGGTCCATGGCCTTGGCAACAGCCACATTCCCCCGAATTGCTGCTCGTTGGGAGTAGATCTGTAGGGCCAGGGTTGCATCTTCTTTTACCCTACTCCCGCTCTTAGCTCTCAACGATGAAGTCTTCCGGCTCGCCGTTAGCTTGCCGGAAGCGGCAGCACGGCCACATGCCACAGCATCACTTCAAATGCCAGTTCATCCCGGAATCGGTTACTGCTTGTGAACTACCCCGCATACCTCTTGGGCAATTGGATTGATGGGCATGCTGACGATGCCGGCGGCAGCGTCTCAACGCTCCGGGTGACAAGAATGATTCTCACCAGAATCTGGCGACTCAATGCAGGGAGCAGGGCGCAAAGCGGAATGACTATCGTATATTGTGCTTGTTCCAGATGCTCTTCGAGATAGGTCCCCGCAAGTCTTAGTGCTGTATCTGGAGCGCCCCGCGATGCAACCGTGCGCAGCTGTACGCTCTCATGGGGGCGCTTCTGATACAGCGACTTGAAGGAAGCCGCCCTCATGGAAGGCTATGTACTTTGAATCGGTCTGAGCGGGTGCAGGGGGATCAGGTCCACAGCCGGTGCAGCGATCGCGATGCCCGCCCAGCGCGGCAGTGCGGCAGCGCGCAATGGCCAGCGGCACCTTCTGATATTGCCGGTGGACTGCTCGCCCTAGGCTCTGGGCTTGCCCTCGGCCGCGAGGGGCCGACCGTCCAAATGGGTGCCGCGCTTGGCTGGTTGATCTCGCACAGACTCATAAATGACGATCAGGACAAAGAGTTTATCGGTGCGGCCGGGGCAGGGGCAGGACTCGCCGTAGTTTTTAATGCTCCCCTCGGCGGTTCCATCTTTGTGTTCGAAGAACTGACTGGCAGCATCACGCCTTGGCTGTTAGTGGCCACATTGACGGCCGCCTTGGTCGGAGTGTGGATCATGCGATTGATGTCGGGCAACGGTCTGGACTTCGCGGTGAGACAGGTCAGTTTCATCGAAGCGTGGAGAATTGGGCCGTTTCTGGCTTTGGGTGCACTGCTGGGCGCGGTCGGCGCACTCTATAACGTCACCGTCGTGGGCCTGCTTCATTTTGCGGACCGCTTGGACCGATTTCCCCACCTCTCGTCGACGAACCGCGCAGCGCGCTTTCTTCTTGGTCCGTGGTCGTATGCCGCAGGCGCACCAGGGGGGGCTCTTTGCGCCGCTCTTAGTACTTGGCGCTTCATCGGGTGGGCTTTTCGCCGGAGTCGTGAATCATTTCACTCCGCTGCCGGGACTCTCGCCCATCGCCTTTGCGGTGGTCGGGATGGCGGCAATGTTTTCGGCCAGCGTGCGTGCGCCCCTGACCGGAATTGTGCTTACCATTGAAATGACCGGTCGCGGAGATTTGACCCTTGGTTTGCTAGGGGCTTCGTTGGCTGCGATGCTGGTTGCGATACTGCTCCGGAGCGAGCCAATCTACGAAACTTTGAAACGCCGCATGCTGGCAAAGGCTACTGAAACATCAGAGTTCGGGTGATCTGCTTGCAGACGATGGTTTCCCAACGCAGGTATCGGTCGACGTCCTGAGTGGAGTGACGTGCCAATGATCTCCCCATTTGCTCATTCCACGCAGACCCATTCAGGAGAGATCAATTTTGAGAGTCGCGTTTATTTTGATCCCGAGTATCTGCCAGCGTCACACCTTTGCTCCAGGAGGGTCGGCGACTGCTTCCGCAGGCAAGAACTCCGGAACATCAAGGCGCGCCACTCCAATCCGGTTGTCGGCCATCCCGTAATAAACATCGAAGCGATCCGGCAAGCCGAGGTCTTCGCGCCGGTCGATGCCGGTGGGGAACACGACGTTGGCGACAGTCCCATGACGCTCTTGCGACAGCGACGGTGTCAACACAGGCTCCGCCGAACGATAGCGGATGACTCGCGGGTGCTTCTTCGAGAGCACCATGACCCCGGCCGAGTAGCACAATAGATGTGCCTCGTTGCTCGGCCCCGCGATTTCGCTAACCCCGTGGTAAACAATCAACCAGCCATGCCGGGTCAGAATGGGGGGAGTGCCGCCGCCGATCTTGAGACGCTCCCAGGGCTCCACCGGACTCGCCAGCCGGTGATGGGAATTAAACAGGCCTGCGTGATGCGGTGCGGGGCCTTCCAAGCCCATTGGGCAGTAAGAAATCCAGATGCTTTCGTGATCGAAATCCAACACCCGCGACGCGGATTGGCAGGCAGTCTCCTCCGGGCGCGTGCCCGGGAAAAGAGGGCGATGAAGCATGGCCATCTGCAGTTTCCCACAGTGATTCGGAACGGCCACGGGGAAGATGCTGGCATCCTTGTTATCCACGTGGACGAAATCGATGCCATCATACGGAGCAAATGTCGCGAGCCCCAGTCGCTCCCAATGAAGCAAATCTTCCGAACTGGCCAGTGCGATCCGCGGTCCGTTTGCCGAAAACGCCGCGTATGTCATGATGTATCGCTGGAGCGGTTCCACAAACGTAATGCGCGGATCCTCGCAGCCACCTCCTCCGTTGGGTCGCCGCTCATAGTCGGCTTCCGGCTCCAGTGCGATGCCGAGACGCTCGACGCCTATCGGATTGCCGCCTTCATTGAACCGCACTCGTGCAATTCCGATGCGAGAATAGTTGCCCCGCCCGACGAGCCGGGGAAAGAGGTAGAGCTCACCATCCGGGCCGCGGGCAGCGGCCGGATTCAGGACACCCTCGATCTCATGGGGATTACCCGGCTCCGGCTCCATTAACATTCCCAGACGCTGCAACTTAAACCCACTCATCGATCTCCCTCAAGTCACGCCGCCTGACCGCAACCTGCTAAACAAGCAATGATTGCTTCCATAACCCGCTTCGTCTCACCGGGCCCTTTAACCGGAATTGAATCCACACCCGCAGAGAAGGTCGTGAAGCCGTCCCGATATTTCGCCATCAAGCGATGACTTACTTTCGGCAAGAGTTCCGTCCAGATCAAACACAATCAGCTCCTTCACTATGTTTCCATCTCTGAATCCCTGGTCTCTCAATCCGGCAGCGCAATTTCCAGCAAGGTCACAGCACTGCTTGGCTGGAAAGCGCACGCCCCGATCACCGCCGGCAAAATGAATACGTCACCTTTTCCGACGTCATAGTCAGTGCCGCCGTGCTGAATATTTCCTGCGCCCTCAATGCATACAAGCACCCGCGCCACCTCCGGCGAGCCGACAACAAATGGAGATTGTCCACGCAGGCGCCATAGCCGGAAGTGTTCACAATCAAAGAGTATCTCGCGCTCCACCGGCGTCGTTGATTCCACCACCGGCACAACCGGCCCAAGCTCACCCTGCGCGAAATTAATGCACGCGATGGCTTGATCGACTTGGAGTTCCCGCGGCTCTCCTGTTTTCGCATCGACGTGGTTCCAGTCGTACAGACGAAAGGTAACGTCGCTGTTTTGTTGAATCTCGAAGACCACAATATCGCCGCCCAAAGAGTGAACCGTGCCCGCCTGCACGAACACCGCGTCACCAGGCTTAGGAGTAAAGTACGCAAGGTGGTCCGGCACGGTCCCACTGACAAGCGCCTGCCGTAAATTGGCTGCAGTTGTGCCTGGCATCAGGCCCGCGTAGATGCGGCTTTTTTGCCCGGCTTCCAGCACAACCCATGCCTCGGTCTTTTCGGTCTCGCCCGCTGGCAGCAGGCTGGCGTTAGCGGCGGTGGGATGCACCTGCACCGACAGCATTTCCCGTGCATCCAGGAATTTCAGCAGCAATGGAAATCGCTGGAAGCGTCCAGCTAGTTTTCCCAGTAATTGCTCCGAAAACTGCTCCATCAATTGAGCGATGGTCCGACCCTTCAGCGGTCCATCGGCAACTAGGCTCGCATGGTCCTTGCGGTCGCTGAGTATCCACGCCTCACCGATCGGACCCGTTGGCAGAGGCGCGGTGAGCAGGTTGGCTAAATGTCGGCCGCCCCAGAGCCTATATTGATAGATCGGTTCGAAGCGAAGAGGATACAGAACTGTTTGAGTTATAGACTCGCCGTGATGCGCGCCCATCGACGGCACGGTTTCGTTGCCGAGCTTTAGTGCCTGTGCCATCGTCTTATCTCACGTCGGCGCCTATTAAGGACCGATCCTGATTCTCGCCCATCGTAACCACCGGCCAGCTTGACGACTGGTCACAATTGACCACGTTCCTTCTTATATTCAATTTGGCAGAAGCAGTATTAACTGAAGAAAGATGCACTGGAGAGCTGAGGAGCAAGGAATACGCGTGAGGGATTCATCAAAAGTGTGCAATAGAGCACAGTTTCCCCCAGTGGGCAGATGTCACAGTTGCAGTGAAACTTTAGCTTGACAGCTGGAAAAACAAGGCAAGTCCCCAAGGAGAATCAGGAATGTCAGCAAATACTTCGGTTGTTGCGGTCTATGACACTCACACAGGAGCGGAAGAGGCGGTGAAGGAGCTTCAGCGCGGCGGAATCGACATGCATAAGCTGTCGATCGTCGGCAAGGGCAACCATACAGATGAACAGGTAGTGGGCTATTACAACGCTGGCGACCGCATGAAGTATTGGGGCAAACTGGGCGCGTTCTGGGGAGGCTTTTGGGCACTGTTGTTCGGCTCCGCTGTTTTCGTGATTCCTGGTCTCGGCCCTATCCTAGCTGCGGGACCGGTAGTGGCATGGATTGTGGCAGGGCTGGAAGGAGCGGTGGAGGTGGGAGCTCTGGGTGCTTTGGGAGCTGGCCTTTTCAGCATCGGAATCCCTAAGGACAGCGTTGTGAAGTATGAAACCGCACTCAAGACGGACCAGTTCCTGCTGATCGTTCATGGGACAGCCGCAGAGGTGGAAGACGCAAGGGACATCATTAAAACCACGCAGCCCGTCGAATTCTCGCTGCACTCAGGCACAGGAGCAATCGCCGCCTAGTATTCCTTGAGTTCGTGGGCAAAGCTGATCGAAGGGCTTTGCCCATTGCTACACATGGACTGCCAAGTTCTTTTAATCAAATCACCCGCGTTGCATTCAAGGAAGGAATCATGCGCGACCAATTTCGCCTGAGCCATCAGGCTTACAGAGATCTACCTACGGAAATCGAGGGTTTCGATTCTCTGGCGGAACTCGCCTTGGATCTGCGCTGGTCGGAGACGAAAGACGGCCAGCACATCTTCGAGGTTCAGCTATGTCTCGGGGATATTGACCCGAATGCGGTTCGGGTTGAACTGCTTACCGACGGAGCCAACGGTGACATTCATCAGCGGGTACCCTGGCAGACGTAACAACGGAAACTTCGGGGCAACAATGAAACGCTCAACCGAAATTACGACGCTGTTTTTGGATGTCGGCGAGGTGCTGCTCAACGATGGGTGGGATCATCATGCCCGCAGGCGGGCGGCGAAAAACTTCAAGCTGTCGTGGGCTGAGATGGAGAGGCGGCACCGACTGACCTTCGAGACTCATGAGGAAGGCAAGCTTACGTTTGACGAATATTTACATCGAGTGGTCTTTTACGAAAAGCGGCCGTTCACCCGAGCTCAGTTTAGGCGCTTCATGTTCGCGCAATCTAAAGCTTGCCCTAAGATGATCGAACTTGTCTCTCAGCTCAAGGAGCGGTACAGGCTCAAGATCGCTGTGGTCAGCAACGAATCGCGCGAGGTGAATGCGTATCGGATTCGCAAGTTTAAACTCGATGGGTTTGTGGATTCTTTCGTCTCTTCCTGCTTCGTTCACCTTCGCAAGCCCGATGCTGAAATCTTTCGACTCGCTATGGATATCGCACAGGCACCACCCCGGCAGGTCCTCTACATCGACAACACCCCAATGTTCGTTCAGATCGCGGAAGGGTTGGGGATTCAGAGCATTCTCCACACGGATTACGCATCTACTTGCGCAAAACTGGCTTCGTTCGGATTGCGGAATGATTAAGGATACTTCCATGAAACCAGCGGATCCACACATTCTGACCATCAATGGCGGTTCCTCGAGCATCAAGTTCGCGCTGTTCGAGGTGGGTGATTCGATGCGAAGGGTTCTGGAGGGCGGTCTTGAGCGGATTGGACTTCCGGAGGCAAGCTTCAGGGTAAAGGGCACGGATCAGGCGGACAATTTTGTACGGCCAGTCTCGGCGCCGGATCACACGCTGGCCGTAGGCATCCTGATGGATTGGATCGAGCAACGCATCGGGCATACTGCGTTGTCCGCAGTCGGACATCGCGTGTTGCAAGGCGGAGCAAAGTATTACAAGCCGCAGCGAATCACGGCAGAGATGGTTGCGGAGCTTCACCAACTCAGACCATTCGATCCTGACCATCTGCCTGAGGAGATTCTGCTGACCGAGGCTTTTCATCATCGATTCCCTGATCTTCCGCAGATAGCGTGCTTCGACACGGCTTTTCACCGTGATCTACCGCGCGTGGCACAGATCCTGCCAATCCCGCGCCGTTATGAAGCAGCGGGGGTGAGGCGGTATGGGTTCCACGGATTATCGTACGAGTTTCTGATGGGAGAACTGGCCCGCCTAGCCGGAACAGAAGCAGCACGAGGCCGTGTCATTCTAGCGCACCTTGGCAATGGCGCTAGCCTGGCGGCGGTGCTTCGCGGAAAGTCCATAGACACGAGCATGAGTTTTACTTCTACCGCCGGTGTGCCTATGAGCACCCGGTCAGGCGATCTCGATCCCGGACTGCTCTGGTATCTCTCCCGCACCGAAAAGATGGGCGCAAAGCAATTTAACGAGATGGTCAATCTCAAGTCTGGACTTCTCGGCGTTTCGGAAATCAGTTCCGACATGCGCGACTTACTCGAACAAGAAAAGCACGACGTGCGGGCGGCGGAAGCTGTGTCGCTTTTCTGCTACCAAGTGAAGAAGTGGATTGGCGCATTCGCCGCGGCACTGGGCGGAGTAGACACGCTGGTGTTCGCCGGTGGCATTGGAGAGAACGCGCCTCAGGTTCGCGCCCGGATTTGCGAAGGGCTGGAATTTCTTGGAATCGAAGTTGAAGAAAAGCTAAATTCTGCGAATGAATGCGTGATTTCCTCGGCGACTTGCCGGGTAGCGGTCCGCATGATCCGCACGGATGAGGAACTCATGATTGCCAAAACGGTTTGCCAGGTTCTCGGGTTTGGCTGCACAAAGGGGAAATGAACGTATGAAAACCAACACTCTCGCTCAGGAACTGCTCCACAAGACGCCCGAAGCAGCGGACAACGAAGCCAACACACTCAGTCCAGAACTCCTCCACAAGATTCATGCCTACTGGCGAGCTGCTAACTATCTATCGGTTGGCCAGATTTATCTTTACGACAATCCGCTGCTGAAGGAACCTCTGAAACTGTCGCATGTGAAGCCAATCGTGGTCGGACACTGGGGCACGACGCCGGGCCAGAACTTCATCTACGTGCACTTGAACCGGGTCATCAAGAAGTATGACCTGGATATGTTTTACATCGCCGGTCCCGGGCACGGTGGCCCAGCACTTGTGGGCAACGTTTATCTCGAAGGGACCTACAGTGAGATATATCCGAACGTCAGTCAGGACGAAGCCGGATTGAAAGAGCTGTTCAAGCAGTTCTCATTTCCCGGCGGGATTTCCAGCCATGTTGCGCCGACCACACCAGGGTCGATTCACGAAGGCGGTGAACTGGGATACTCGCTCAGCCACGCATTTGGCACCGCGTTCGACAATCCCGATCTCATCGTCGCTTGCGTCATCGGCGATGGTGAAGCAGAGACTGCCTCCCTGGCTACCGCGTGGCACTCCAACAAGTTCCTCAATCCGATTACCGATGGAGCCGTGCTACCGATTCTGCACCTCAATGGATACAAGATCAGCAACCCAACCGTCCTGGCGCGGATCGAGCCTGAGGAGTTGGACCAGTTCCTACGAGGTTGCGGTTGGACACCTTACTTTGTGGAAGGCGATGAACCGGAAAAGATGCACGAACTGATGGCCACCACTTTGGAAAAAGCTATCGAGGACATCCGGAAATTCCAAAGCAACGCACGAGACAAGAGCGACGCTACTCGGCCCCGCTGGCCGATGATCGTTCTCCGGTCACCCAAGGGCTGGACGGGGCCGCAAGTCGTGGATGGCCTGCAAATCGAGGGCACGTTCCGTTCGCACCAGGTGCCGCTCCTTGTGGATTCCGAGCATCCGGATCATATTAAGCAGCTCGAAAGCTGGATGAAAAGCTACAAGGCTGAGGAACTGTTCGATAAGAATGGGCGACTCAAACCGGAATTGGCCGAACTGGCGCCGAAGGGCGACCGACGGATGGGTGCCAATCCCCACGCCAACGGCGGTATTCTGCTGCACGACCTGCGTATGCCGGACTTCCATGTCCATGCGGTGGACGTGCCTTCACCCGGCGCGGTGAACGGCCAGGATACGCTCGTGTTGGGTACGTTCCTGCGTGACGTAGCCAAGCTGAATCAGGAGCAGCGCAATTTCCGTATCTTCGGTCCCGACGAGACAGTCTCGAATCTGCTGGGCGCGGTTTTCGAGGTCACCAACCGCCAGTGGGATGCCCGTGAAGTAAAGAACGATGAATTTCTCGCGCCCGCCGGCCGGGTAGTGGACTCGATGCTCAGCGAGAACCAGTGCGAGGGTTGGTTGGAAGGATATCTTCTGACCGGACGGCACGGCCTCTTCAACAGTTATGAAGCTTTCATTCGAATCGTCGATTCGATGTTCAGCCAGCACGCCAAGTGGCTGAAGGTATGCCGAGAGTTGCCATGGCGCCGGCAGATCTCGTCGCTGAACTATCTGCTTGCTTCCCATGTCTGGCAGCAGGATCACAACGGATTTACCCACCAGGACCCCGGCTTCCTCGACCACGTCATCAACAAGAAAGCCGATATTGTGCGTGTCTACCTTCCACCCGACGCCAACTGCCTGCTGTCGGTTTTCGATCATTGCCTGCGCAGCCGAAACTACGTCAACGTTGTGGTTGCAGGCAAACACGCTCTCCCACAATGGCTGACCATGGATGCGGCAGTCGTGCACTGCACGGAAGGAATCGGCATTTGGCAATGGGCCAGCAATGACCAAGACTCCGAGCCGGACGTGGTGATGGCCTGCTGCGGAGACACACCGACGCTGGAGATACTCGCCGCTGTATCCATCCTTCGCCACAATCTACCCGATCTGAAAATCCGGGTAATCAATGTTGTCGACCTCATGAAGCTGCAGCCCAGCACGGAACATCCTCACGGGCTGACCGAGAAGGATTACGACTCGCTCTTCACAAAAGACAAGCACATCATATTTGGCTTTCATGGATATCCGTGGCTGATCCACCGGCTGACCTATAGCCGGACCAACCGCAACCTGCACGTGCGGGGATACAAGGAAGAGGGCACGATCACAACGCCCTTTGACATCAGGGTGCAGAACGACCTGGATCGCTTTCACCTGGTGCAGGATGTCGTCGATCGCCTGCCGCATCTAGGTTCCAAAGGCGCCTACCTGAAACAGCAGATGCAGGACAAACTTATCGAGCACAAGCAGTACATCGACAAGCACGGCGAAGATATGCCGGAGATCCGGAACTGGAAGTGGATCAACACCAAATGAATACGCCATTGCTCATCAATACCGCGCGGATGATGGTCGCCGGTGACAAGGGACTCCTGGCGATGGATGAAAGCAACCCAACTTGTAACAAACGGTTTGCCCAGTGGGGTATTGCCCAGAACGAGGAGACCCGGCGCGCTTATCGGGAGTTGATAGTGACCACCCCAGGTCTCGGGGAGTCAATCAGTGGCGCGATCCTGTACGACGAGACGATCCGGCAGAAGAAGAAGGATGGCACCCTCATCGTTAAATCCCTCATCGATGCACGGATCATTCCTGGCATTAAAGTCGACACCGGTGCAAAGGACATGGCCGGTCATGCGGGAGAGAAAGTAACCGAAGGGCTGGACGGACTGCGCGACCGCTTGGTTGAATATTTTGAAATGGGCGCTCGTTTTGCCAAGTGGCGCGCGGTGATTGCCGTGGGCGATGGTATCCCCAGCCGTGGTTGCATTGAGGCCAACGCGAACGCGTTGGCTCGCTATGCCGCATTATGCCAGGAGGCTGGACTGGTTCCCGTGGTCGAACCGGAGGTGCTGATGGACGGCGCACATACCATGGGGCGCTGCCAAGAGGTAACGGAGGAAGTCCTGCGCGCGGTTTTCCGCCAGCTTTACTCCCAACGCGTGCTGCTGGAGGGATTGATCCTGAAGCCCAATATGGTGCTTCCGGGATCGGCTTGCCCCAGTCAGGAAACAGTGGACGAAGTGGCCGACGCTACGGTGAAGTGCCTGTTGCGAGCCGTCCCGGCGGCTGTTCCGGGAATTGCATTCTTGTCGGGCGGCCAATCCGGTGAACTAGCCTCGGCCCGCTTGAATGCCATGAATGTCCGATTCAAATCGCAACTGCCTTGGGCGTTGGCGTTTTCATTTGGCCGAGCTCTCCAGCAACCGGCGTTGGAGATTTGGCATGGCGAGCAGACCAACGTGCCGGTGGCACAGCAAGCGCTCCAGCATCGAGCGCAGTGCAACCGAGCTGCCCGCCGTGGTGAATACAATGCCACACTCGATACGGATGGCGAGGAGAGTGCGTCAGGTCGTGGATCGCCTCTGAAACACGCTTTGAGCAGCCAGTAAAGTCGAACCCAGAAAACTTTGTCGGTGGCCGAAAAATGTATATGAAGCCTGCGGCACAGCGATGCCAGAAGGAACACGCGTTATGAAGCCCAATGCAGCCCAGCTAAAGACTCCCGAATCGAAACCGGGAACAAATCCCGATTCCAAGAACGATCTGAAATCTCTTCCCATGCCGGAGCTGCTGAAAAAACTGGGCTCATCGCCGGACGGTCTCAGTCAGGCCGAAGCACAGAAGCGACTGGCGCAATATGGGCCTAACGAGATCAAGGAAGAGAAGACTAACGCGTTCCTAAAGTTCCTTACCTACTTCTGGGGTCCTATTCCGTGGATGATTGAAGCAGCCGTCATTCTGTCGGGAATTGTCCGGCACTGGCTCGACTTCTTCATCATTCTCTTGCTGCTTTGTTCCAACGCCGTGGTTGGATTCTGGGAAGAACACCAAGCAGGAAACGCTATCGCCGCCCTGAAGGCAAAGTTGGCGATCAATGCCAAGGTGAAGCGTGATGGGAAGTGGGACACTCCGAGGGCATCGGAACTGGTGCCCGGCGACGTCATCCGTCTGCGACTGGGCGATATTGTGCCTGCCGACGCACGCTTGTTGACGGGCGATCCAGTGGAAGTCGATCAGTCCGCATTGACTGGTGAATCTTTGCCCGTCACAGCGAAACCCGGCGGAGCGGTGTTTTCAGGATCGATTATCCGCCAGGGCGAAATCGATGCGATGGTATACGCCACGGGTGCAAACACTTACTTCGGCAAGACCGCGCAGCTGGTGCAAGAGGCTCACACCGTAAGCCACTTCCAGCGTGCCGTGCTGAAGATTGGCGATTATCTGATCATTCTTGCCGTGGCCCTAGTCGTGTTGATATTGGCCGTGGCGCTCTTCCGTGGCGACAAGGTTCTCACAACCCTGGAATTCTGTCTGGTGCTTTTGGTAGCTGCGATTCCGGTGGCGATGCCCACCGTGCTGTCGGTGACGATGGCCGTCGGCGCACGTCTGCTGGCGAAGAAAGAAGCGATTGTTACACGGCTATCGGCGATCGAGGAACTCGCTGGCGTGGACGTGCTGTGCTCGGACAAGACGGGCACCCTAACTCAGAACAAGTTGACGCTGGGCGATCCGTTCACCGTGAACAATATTTCCGCGGATCAGGTGATTCTGTGGGCCGCACTGGCTTCGCGGGCGGAAGACAAGGACACCATCGACCTAGCCGTGATAGGCGGTGTGAAAAACGATCAAGCACTGAAGGGCTATCAGGTAGTCCATTTCCAGCCCTTCGACCCGGTGCATAAGCGCACGGAAGCCACCGTCAAGTCAGCAGACGGAAAGCAGTTTTTTGTGGCCAAAGGAGCGCCACAGGTGATCCTTGAGATGGCGAAGAATGCCAGCGATGTTAAGGCTGCCGTCGAGAAAGCAGTCAACGAATTTGCGGGGCGCGGCTTCCGCTCCTTGGGTGTAGCCCGCGCTGATGACGAAAGCAACTGGCAGTTTGTCGGCGTGTTGCCCTTGTTCGATCCACCGCGCGAGCAGGCCAAAGCAACCATCGCGAGCGCCCGGCAGATGGGCGTGGACGTCAAAATGGTGACCGGCGATCAATTGGCAATCGCGCGAGAAACTGCCATGCAACTCGGGATGGGCGCGAACATCCTGGATGCCAGCGGGTTGGGTGACACGAAGCATCACGAGACGGCACAGTCGGCGGAGTCCATCGAAAAAGCCGATGGCTTCGCCCAAGTATTCCCAGAACACAAGTTTCACATCGTGGATGTCTTGCAGCAGCGCGGGCACATCGTTGGCATGACCGGCGACGGAGTGAATGACGCACCCGCGCTCAAGAAAGCCGACTGTGGCATCGCTGTTTCCGGCGCGACAGATGCGGCCCGCGCGGCGGCGTCCATCGTGCTTCTGACCTCCGGCCTATCGGTGATTATCGACGCTATCAAGGAGAGCCGCCGCATCTTCCAACGGATGAATAGTTATGCCATCTACCGCATCGCCGAAACCCTGCGCGTGCTGCTGTTTATGACGCTGGCGATTCTGGTGTTCAACTTCTATCCAGTTACCGCGGTGATGATAGTAATGCTGGCATTGCTAAATGACGGAGCCATCCTGTCCATCGCCTATGACAATGTTCATTACAAGGACAAGCCCGAGGCCTGGAATATGCGAATGGTTCTGGGAGTCTCAACGATGCTGGGTGTTATCGGCGTCGTGTCCGCGTTCGGATTGTTCTATCTTGGCGAGCGCGTCTTTCACCTTGATCGCGCCCACATCCAGACGTTGATGTATCTGAAGTTGTCCGTGGCTGGGCACCTGACGATCTTCCTCACGCGCACGCGGGGTCCGTTCTGGTCCATACGTCCGGCGCGGATTTTGTGGGTAGCAGTGCTTGGCACGCAAATACTCGCAACCCTCATAGCGGTTTTCGGTGTATTTATGACGCCACTTGGTTGGGGGTGGGCGGCGTTTGTTTGGGTCTACGCTCTAGCCTGGTTCCTCGTGAATGACCGTGTGAAACTGCTCGCCTATCGAATCTTTGATCCAACGAAAGCTCCATTATTGGTCAGGAAGCCAATCGATCTCACCCCGCAGATTGCCGCACGTGCCTACGAACTCTATCAGGAGAGGGTCCACGGTGAAAGCCAGCAGGATCAGGACTGGCGTGAGGCGGAGCGGGAGATTGGAAAAGACCAATCAGGAAATGTGAAGATTGCGTGAACGTCCTCATAACACTCAAAGTGACCGCCGACTGCAACTCCGAATCCGGTTCGCGACCGAAAGACCATGGCAATGACGGCCGAAAATCTAAGGGTCTGGAAGACCCAATTTGCCGGCGACCGGGAGGAGAAACATGTTACACGAACCAAGGCATTAATCGGATCTCCCGTCATCGGGACCGATGGCGAGACGGGACGTGTCCGCACTTTTCTCTTCGATGGTCAGTCCTGGAAGGTTCGCTATGCCTAATTTGCCCCGACTTCTGCCAGTTCGCGATGCATTTCTCAAGGTTGCGAAGCCGTTCTTCCGCCTCTCTTGCCGTCGAATCCTTTCTGCTTCTTCGAGACGCTGGGCGTTCCCATTCCAGTCCTTGCTGTTTCCTCTCCTCATACTCGATTCGAATCAATCGGGCATGGCGCAATGTTCCACCGATGCACTTCGGCGTAACCGCGTGGACAGGGGCTGGGACACTAAATAAACACCCGTGTAGCGGCGGCCAGAGCTTTTGATAACGAAGCTGGCGCGTCTGTGGCACAAGGGGATCGTATGCAGGCGCTGCTTCTAACGCGGCAGGCGACTGAACCGGCGCAAGTTTCCTCCTCTGCGCATAAATACTTCTGCTTCGCGCTGTCCCTGAACGGTTGATTCCACGAGGGGAAACGCGAGCGCTGGCTATCCGAGGAGGAGTTTGAACGGTTAGTCGTCGCCATGCGATTGTCGGCAGACTCTTGGGGCACACCCAGCCTCAGACTACCGCCCGGTACGCGCATCTGGCCGATAATCCATTGGGTGAGGCAAGCAACCGTTTCCCCCTGGTGCTATGAGTGCAGGACAACACTCTGAATACGAACCGGGTTCTCTCATATTTCGATGAGTTGCGGCGCATTTCAAGCTCTAATTCGTCTATTTTTAAATGAGCTTGCGCCGTACCTGCCGGAAAGCAATTTGGCACCCGAAGATGCAACTGAATATGCACCCTCCTGAACAGGGGCAGATGTGAGCTGCGTCACGAAGAATAGGTGCCGGAATGTCATAAGATCATAATCGCTCTACCCACAATTTCAATTATTCAGCACGGTGGGCGCAGTTCACCGCCGGCGCGAGGCGGTGTGCATTGCCCCGAGAGTCCGATCCCAGTTCTGCGGTCGTGGTTGGGGCCTCTGTCAGAACTTTGGCGGAACAGCCGGTGCAGCGGGCTATGCTGTCGCGAAGTAATGTGGAACTCGGCATTGTTTGTCCCATGGCCAACGAGGGAGACGAGGCAGTGGCGTTCTGCCAAGCGGTATTACAGGAATGTTCCGGCTTTCAGAGTGTCGTTTTTTTTGCCGTTTTCGACCGTGTTACGTGCGATCACAGTCTTGATCAGATGCGCGAACTAGAGCGGAGCGAGCCGCGATTGCATGTGGTATGGGCACCTGAAGATCGATGTGTGGTGGACGCGTATTTGCGTGGCTACAAAGAGGCGCTGGGCGCCAAATGTGACTGGATTCTGGAAATCGATGCCGGGTTCAGCCACCAGCCTTGCGACATTCCGCGGTTCTTTGAAGCTATGGAAGCGGGGATGGATTGCGTGTTCGGGAGCCGCTTTCTTGACGGCGGGAGCTTTGAACACAGCTCATTGAAGCGACACTTCGTCAGTTGGGGTGGAACCGCGCTGGCGAACCTTCTGCTCGGAACGCGCCAGACGGACATGACGAGCGGCTTCGAAATGTTTTCGCGCGAGACACTTCAGATGGTAATAGATCGGGGGATTCAATCCCGCGCACACTTTTTCCAAACCGAAATAAAGACCTATTGCCGAAATTTGAAGTTTGTAGAGGTTCCGATTACATACCGTGCTGCTAGCCCGCGGCTTGGCTCATCTTCCCTGGAGGAAGCCTTCCGCCAACTGTGGCGTCTGTTTCAACTGCGTCTAAGAGGTGAACTGTAATGGATTCCGTGTATAGCGGGCCGGCCAGCGTCGTGGTTACCTCCATCTCTGCCCCAAATGCCGTTCTGCGAGGGCTGGCGACGCAGTGCAAGACTCGCGGTTTTTCGTTTTACGTGATCGGCGACGTTCCAAGTCCGGCTGATTTCGCGATCGACGGATGTGAGTTCTACAGTCTGGAGCGGCAGAAGACGACAGGCTTAGACATTGTCGAACTACTGCCCTCCCGTCATTACTCGCGGAAAAACATCGGCTATCTACTGGCGATGCGTTCACGGCCCGAAATGCTACTTGAAACCGATGACGACAACATGCCATCGCCGGATTTCTGGCGTTCGAGGCAGTCCGATCAGCGCGTGCGGCTGCTCTCGTGCAGCGGCTGGAGCAATGTGTATGCGTATTTTTCCGACGCAAACATTTGGCCGCGTGGTTTGCCACTGGATGCCATTCGGACGCCTCTACCGGATTTCGAGACATTGCCGGAATCTGAATCGGACTGTCCAATTCAGCAAGGGATGGCCGACGACAATCCTGATGTGGACGCGATCTACCGGCTCGTGCTTCCGCTTCCAATAGTGTTCCGCAAAGATCGGCGGGTAGCGCTGGGATCGGGTGCTTGGTGTCCATTCAACAGCCAAAATACGGTTTGGTTTCCCAAGGCGTATCCACTTCTGTACCTGCCATCCTACTGCTCGTTCCGCATGACGGATATCTGGCGCAGCTTCGTTGCGCAGAGAATTGCCTGGGAGAACGGTTGGAGCGTGCTCTTTCAGGGTCCGGATGTCTCTCAAGAGCGAAACGAACATAGCTTGATGCGGGATTTCATCGATGAAATTCCGGGATACGTGAACAATCGCGCAATCGCAGATCGTCTTGACCGTCTGAAGTTGGCCCCAGGCCCCGAGAACATTGGAGACAACCTAGTTCGGTGTTACGAGGAACTGGTTCAGATGACCTTGGTAGGCCCCGACGAGATTCCTCTGGTTAAGGCATGGAACAAGGATTGTGCCGCGTCGGAGTCCCTCATCTTCCGAGCCGCTGGTGCTAGGTGACGATGAAAGTAGATGCAGAGGAGGGTCTTTCAATGTCAACCGCGGCAATCGGCACCGAGTTCAGCGGAAGCCGGACGGGCCGACAAATCGATGGACGAGCGGACCCGCGATTGTGCTCTACATCGCCGCAGTCATGTTCATCGTCGAGATAGGCCAACCCCTGGACACAGCAAACTTCTACTCTGGATGTAAGCGTGAGCTTGGATCTGGAGGCGGAAGTTGGACTGGAGAGCCAAGGTGGAGTTGTTCGAGCAGATTCGGCTGGAGTACGAGTTTGGAGCAGGCACGATCCAGGGCGTGGCGCGCAAACCGGGAGTGCACCGACGGGCGGTGCGGGAAGCGATCAGGAGCGCGATCCCTGCGCGGCGGAAGAAGACGGAGCGCGTATACGTATCTTCTTCCTGGTTCATGGCGTAGAGTCGTACGCCCAGTTGGTGGCTTGGAAGATTCTGATTTCCAATTCAGACGGAATACCCGAAACTCCGATTCCAATTCTGGGTTAGTATGAAAAAGGAGTAGACGATGAGAATGGTGTCCCGGATTGGCGCGCTGGCGCTGCTGGTAGTGCTCGGGATTCTTCTTGTCTTCTTTTTTCCAGCCACCTCTGGCCCGTTCAGCGTTACGAATGGGCCTGCAACCGCATTTCGCGCATTGCATGCCGCACGTAACGTGTTTGCCGCGATGAGTGCGGCTTTGCTCATTGCAGCTCTGCAATGCGTCTGTCGTCTGGAATTCCTAGCGCGGACCGCCGTCCCCGTGAACTACGATCCTGAACTTTTCACTCTGCGCTGCTAAGTTCCCGACCTCTCCGTTTCCCAAAATCTGATTTTTAATTTTCCAACTTCCCCTAAGGAGGAGTGTATGAATGCTCGTTTCCTGCGGCTCGCAGGTTATTCGTTTGTCCTGTCCGCGATCTTATTGCTTGGCGCCTGCCATAAGAAATCAGTTCCTGCTCCGCCAACTCCGCCTCCACCGCCACCGGCGAAGCCTAGCGCGATGTTGAGCGTTTCGCCAACAAATGTGCAGCAGGGCCAGTCTGTGCGATTAGCTTGGGAAGCCCAGAACGCCACCGAAGTGAGCATCGACTCCCTTGGAGCGGTTGCTCCCACCGGAACTCGAAACCTCACGCCCTCGGAATCGACGACGTACACGCTCACCGCAAAAGGTCCGGGAGGTACGGTCCAGGCGACTGCGCGGGTAACCGTCACGCTGCCGCCGCTGTCGGCAACTGCCCCGGCCGGTCCCTCAGATCAGGAACTGTTTCAAAAGAACATCAAGGACATTTACTTCAACTATGACCGATTCGATGTCAGACCCTCTGATGCCCCAGGCCTCAAGGCAGATGCGGATTTCCTGACCGCCCACCCGAGCTACAAAGTCGTAATCTCCGGACATTGCGATGAGCGCGGTTCCGAGGACTATAACATGGCGCTCGGATCAAGCCGTGCCGATGGCGTTCGCGACCAACTTGTAAAGTTCGGAATTGCTCGCGACCGCATCAAAACCATCAGCTACGGAAAAGAGAAGCCCTTCTGCGATGAGGAGAGCGAGCAGTGCTGGCAGCAGAATCGCCGTGCACACTTCTCCCTGGGCCAACAATAGAAGAGATCGGCGCGGGCGGTCCAATCCCCCGGGGGACCGCCCGGATGTTTCCCTTGTAGGTGACTCAACGAGAGCGCTGCGCATCCGCCAGAACGCAGTTGCCAGCAAGCCAACCGACCGTTGTCTGTGAGTATCCGTTTCTGGCCGCGCACTCACACAGGAGTTCGGGATTGTTTTCGCGCATTCGTTGCCTAATGCTCTGTCTTCTTCTTGCAACAGGTTCTGCAGCATACGCCGACACTTCATTCGATCTTTCGGGACCGCGGATTGAGGTAACGGTGACCCGCGCGGGAAAGACTCTGCCAATTTCCGAGGTGCCGAATTTGCAAACTGGCGACAGGGTGTGGATCCATCCGGCTTTTCCCGATAATGAGACCGTGCATTACATGCTGGCGGTGGCATTTCTTCAAGGCGCCACAAATCCCCCCCCAGATAAGTGGTTTACAAAAGCTGAAACATGGACGCGGCAAGTACGTAAAGAGGGCATCGTTGTCACAGTGCCTAAAGATGCGCAGCAGGCCCTCTTCTTTCTGGCACCGCAAACTGCGGGCGACTTCAGCACCTTGCGCTCGGCAGTACAGGGAAAGCCGGGAGCGTTTGTGCGCGCGGCGCAGGACCTGAATCTGGCAAGCCAGAGCCGATTGCGTGTAGAGAAATTTCTGAATGCAATCGGTGAGGTTCCAGCCAACGACCCCAAAGCGCTTCATGAGCGCTCCACGCTACTCGCGCGAAGTTTGAAAATTAAGATTGATCAAGAATGTTTCAACAAGCCGCCCGAGCAGCAGGGTGCCTGCCTGATGCAGGGCTCCGATCAAATGGTCATGGACGACGGGCATGGACAATCCATGCTGGCGGCGCTGGCCGCAGGACCGGAGGTCGATCTCATAGGAGCGGTCAGCGTCACCAGGCAGGGTGGCGGAGGAGCCTATAGTCCCTATATCGGAGTGGTTGTAGACATGGCAAAAGTAATGGAGAGCCTTCTTACGGCCCAGTACCAGTACATTCCCGCACTCGCGTTGCCACAAAAAGGACAACTAAATCTGAAGCTTAACAATCCCCCATCGTTTCACAAGCCGCAGTCTGTCTTAGTCGTCGCCTTGCCTCCTGTGAAAGCGGCAGCGCTGCCGGTTCTCAGCCAAATTGATGAGAAACAGGTGTACTGCGCACAGAATCCCTCGCTTGCCCTGGCGGCGGATGGTGCTCCGCTCGTCTACGCCACTGAGATTGCGCACGGTTTCACCCTCCACGTGCAAAACAAGGAGGGAAAGAGCGTGGACCTTTCCGTGAAACCAGATCCGGCGCGCGGCGGATTTGTGGTGGTGGGGACGCTGCCGAGGCTGGGTGACCTTGGCACGGACGCGAGTGCCACTCTGCGCGGAAGCTGGGGATACGACCATTTTGAAGGTCCGACGTTCCATCTGAGAAATGCTTCAGAGTCCGGACACTGGGGACTCTCTCCTGAAGACGAGAGCGCGCTGGTGGTAGGCAGAGAAGATAGTTTCCATTTACATTCGGAGGCTGCAGCCTGCGTTCAGGAAATCAGCATCAAGAATCAACATGACAAACCGGCCAAGACAAGCTGGAAGCTGGTTGCGCCCGACGATATTGAGGTCAAGGTCTCTCTCGCGAATGTCGAACCCGGCACCGCGATGCTAGTCATTAAGCAATTCGCCTCGACGAAACCGATTGAGGTGCCGCTGCACACTTATGCAGAGGAGGGCCATCTTGACCAGTTCACAATTCATGCCGGCGACCAACAAGGTGTGTTGAAGGGCGGCCGCCTCGACTTGGTCGCAAGCCTTGAAGTGAATGGTGCTTACTTTCTGCCGGCAAGTCTGATCCGAGTTGGAAAGCTGGATGAGCTGAGTCTTTTGGCCAAGAGTGTGCCCACGGCGGGCTTCCAAGAAGAGCAAAAGCTCACCACTCAAGTGAATCTAAAAGATGGACGCGTTTTGAAACTTCAGGCGACAGTGGAACCGCAGCGGCCCAAGCTAACGCTCATCAATAAGCGAATTCAGGCCGCTCAGTCTGCAATTCGCCTTGGAAGCCCGGACGATCTACCATTGGATGGCCGAATCTCTTTCTTCGTGAAATCTCAGATACCCGCGACGTTTCCGCATGATGAAAAGATCGAAGTCGCCAGCGCAGATGGTTTCTTTCACGCCGCGTTGAGTCTGGCGGATAAGAATCTTTCCTTGCAGGACTCGCAGACGGCGGTAGCTCTGCTTGATCCCCTAAAGAGCTTCGGCGATTCTGCCTTCGGCCCCCTACAGTTCAGGCCCGTGGCCGCCGATGGCACGGCTGGGGACTGGCAACCACTCGCACAGCTTGTCCGGGTTCCACATCTTAAAGAGGTGCGCTGCCCAGATGACCCGGAAAAACCATGCACGCTGAGCGGAGACTTGTTGTATCTGATCGACTCCATTGCTTCGGATCGGAGCTTCACAAATGCTATTTCAGTACCTTCTGGCTTTGCAGAGACGAACCTCACGGTGCCGCGTCCGATTGGAACGGTCCTGTACATAAAGCTTCGAGATGATCCCACCGCCATAAACACAGCAGCACTTCCCGTTTTGCCTAATCAGCAATAGCATTACGCTAAGGATTGCAGATCGAAAATGTAGAATAACCTTTTGAGCATCCAAATACATGACCCTGAAATCCGACCGTGAGATCCACCCCGAGATTGGATCGCGCATGCCTCTGCGGTCCCGTTTGCGTTCGCTCATTCAAGAGCGCGAGGAACAGGTATTTCTCATTCTATCGCTGCTGATTGGCGCTCTGGCCGGACTTACTGTTGTCGCGTTCATTGTGCTAACCGAGCGATTAGGTATGCGGCTATATCCAGTCGGTAGCCCTGCCTGGAGGCGCATCGCAATGCCGGTGGGTGGATCTCTGGCGATGGGCTATCTGCTCTATCGCTACTTCCCGGATGCCCGGGGCAGCGGTGTCCCGCAGACCAAGGCTGCTCTTTACGCGCGCGATGGAAACATTTCTCTGCGTACCGTACTCGGCAAGTTCGGCTGTACTGCTGCCACTCTGGCGAGCGGAATTCCGCTCGGCCGCGAAGGTCCTTCGGTTCAAGTCGGCGCCGGCATTGCATCCGTTCTCGGCCGCTGGCTGGGCCTGCGTCCGGAAAAGGTGAAGGCACTAATCCCCGTGGGCGCGGCCGCTGCCATCGCTGCGGCGTTCAATACTCCCATGGCGGCCGTACTGTTTGCGCTAGAGGAGGTGGTGGGAGATCTTCACGCCCCCGTTCTCGGATCTGTAGTGCTGGCCTCCGCCACTTCCTGGGCTGTGCTGCGGTTGCTCCTCGGCAACAACCCCCTATTTCACGTACCGCAGTACGAATTGGTGCATCCATTGGAGTTCGGCATTTACGCAGTGCTAGGCGTCGCCGGCGGCTTTCTTTCAGTAGCATTCACCAAGCTCTTGTTGGGAATGCGTAAGCGCTTCCTGCTCTTGCCCAGAAGTACTCGCTGGTGGCATCCGGTTGTAGGTGGCGTGATGGTTGGCCTGATGGGCTGGTTCGTGCCTCAGGTTCTTGGCGTGGGATACAGCTACGTCGGCAGCGCTCTTGGCGGCACGATGGCATTGAAGCTGATGGTCCTGCTGGTCGTTCTAAAACTGTTCGCCATTACCACCAGCTACGCTTCCGGCAACGCTGGCGGAATCTTCGGCCCCGCCCTGTTCCTGGGCGCGATGCTCGGAGGTGCTATCGGTACGGTGGCCCATCACTTGTTGCCCACCTATACTGCGGCGCCCGGTGCCTACGCGCTCGTCGGCATGGGGGCGCTTTTTGCTGGCATCGTACGTGCTCCGATGACTTCTGTGCTGATGATCTTTGAGATGACCCGAGATTATGCGGTCATCGTGCCGCTCATGATCGCCAACTTGACCAGCCTGTTCATCTCTTCACGGTTCCAGAAGCAGCCTATTTATGATGCCTTGGCACATCAGGATGGGATTCATCTACCAAGCCACGAAACACAGGAGGAATCCGGTCGCCGCACGGTGGCGCAGGTGATGCGGAGTGCTACCGAGATCCTGCCGGCGCAGATGAGCATCCGTGATGCAGAAGAACGGGTGCGCTCGAGTCAATTCCGCGCATGGACGGTGGAAGATGGAGGAAACATCGCTGGGATTTTGAGCCGAGCGACTATTGACAGTGCTATAGCCAATGGAAAAGCCGAAGAAAAGTTGATAAATCTCTTCGACAGCTTGGACTTTCCGCACGTCCACGCTGACCAACCTCTTCATCTGGCGCTGGAACGCATGAGTTCGGCACATGTTGACATCTTGCCGGTGGTCAACCGGGCAGATGTGCACAAACTAGTAGGAATCGTAACCATACGCGACGTGCTGGATTCGTACGGCGTAGACTCCACAGGCTCGGCCTAACCCTCTCCCGTCCCGATCAACGAACCGGAATCCGGCTCTTATTAATGAGCCTGCTGCGGAATCGCTGTGGGGTAAGCCGCGCGGGCATAAGGACAAGGCACGAGACCATGCCGCAATGTTTCCCACGTCGAGAGCGGCTTCGAATCCTGGTGCATATAAGGACACGAATCGACGTGTAGAGATGGCTATCCGGGGATACCCGCACTCGCGTGGGCAAGCCGATTGCCGACTCAGGATTTGCATGCTGATCGATAAGAGGTCTGTGTTGTGCCTAAAATTGTGCCTACCCCAATCCTCCGCGAAGTTGGCCCGCCCCATCTGACTCAGCGGGCTGGCGGAAGATATGGAATGCTCCGCGCAAAGAACCAGCACAGAAAAAACACAATCGGGATATGCACAATCATCTGCAGCACGCCGTAACCCACAATGTCCCGGGCCTTCAGTTTCAGTATGCCCAGCAGCGGCAACATCCAGAATGGATTTACAAGGTTGGGCAGCGCCTCGGCAGCGTTGTAGATCTGCACCACCCATCCCAGATGTACGTGGTGAAGGTTGGCAGCCTGCAGAATGTACGGTGCTTCAATCACCCACTTGCTTCCCCCCGAAGGCACGAATATGCCCAGCACAGCCGAGTACGAAGCCACCAGCAGGGGATAGGTATCCTGCGTGCTGATCCGGACAAACAGGTTAGCCAGCCAATCGGACATGCCCGTCCCGGCAATCATGCCGAAGATAACCGCGTAGAACGGAAACTGAATCAGCACTCCGCCGGTGGCGGGGACGCACTCGGAAACGGCCCGTATAAAGCGCTTAGGACGCCAATGCAGCAGCAGGCCCACGGTAATAAACAACAGATTGTAGGTGTTCAGGTCCAGCGCCGCCAGCGCTCCCTGCGGCGAGCTGCGGAAGAAGTCAAACAGGTACCAGCCCAGATACGCTGCCACTAGCACCGTCAGCAGCGGACTGTATTCGAGCCATTCCCCCGGTTTAGTCCGCGGCTCCAGAGGTCGGTCTGCGGGCTCGTACTCGATCCCGTAGTCCTCGGCCGTCTTCGCGTATTTCGGCGAAGGCGCTGAGAGATAGGCGGTGGCCACCGAGACTGCGATCAGTACCGCCGCCATCAGGATGCTCTGCCACAAAAAAATCGTTTGCCCCAGCGGGAGCAAGCCGCTGATTGCCAACAAAGAGGGCGGAATCGCCCCCTTGGTGGCCATCAGCATCGCCGCCGACGAAGACATTCCCAGCGCCCACACCGCTCCCAGTCCCAAGTAGGCTGCGCCGCCCGCGGCGCGATAGTCCATGCCTTTCACGCGGCGTGCCATCTCGCGCGTCAGCAGACCACTGAAGATCAGGCTCAGCCCCCAGGAAATCAGCGAAGTCAGCATCGAGAACAAGGCGATCATCGCCACCGCGGTACGCCCATTCTTGGGGATCGTGGCCAGCCATCGAATGAATCGATGGACTAGCGGCGCGCTCGCCAGCACGTACCCGCCAATAATGATCATCACCATCTGCATGGTGAAGGGCACGAGCGACCAGAAACTCTTGCCCCCCGCTACCGCCAGTTTGCCGGCGGGCTGATGAATCAGCAGCCCGAAGAGAAAGACCGCTATCACTCCGGCCAGCGCGAATACCAGCGGATCGGGAAACCAGCGCTCGCTCCAGTTCGCCAGCGCCAGTCCGAATCGCTCCAGACCGGATTCCGCCGCACCCCCCGCCTTGGTGATCGCAAAGGGTTGATTCCGCCTTGTGCTCTGCATAGCCAGCCTCCGCCATCGCGCTAGACTGGCCCGCCAACGTCATTTGTCGGAGGCTAACTGCCGGACGTCGCGCTGCTGCCATAAGAAGCTAAGTGAGAGTTCGAGGATTGCTGTGCAAGCAAAGTATTTTCCAGCACTGGATGGTTCTTTGGCTGTGTCCCGGAGTGCCTCTGGGACTGTTTGCCGTGCTGGGGGCGGCAGTGGTGTTGGCTGCCGCGACCCAGGGGCGGATCTCGACTGTGGTACTGATGACGGAATCGACTGGACGGGTTTATCGCGCCGCCTGCTGCTGGCTGTCGCAACTGTCACGCTGATAGCCCGGTCCATCGAACCGCGTTCTATCTATGTTGCACGCCTCACGGATGAGGAGATGGAAGCGCGTCGGAAATCACGCGAGCTGCCGGGCAAGTGAAAGAATGACGCCGGATTAACCTGAGGCTTCTACAAACTTCCGGCGTTTCTCAGCTTGCGCAGCAGGGCGCGACGCAGCCAGCTCTGGAATCATTAGCCTCCGTAGTCCTCAATCTTCAGTACTTGCAGATAATGCTGCTGCTCCTGTAGCGTCTGCTCGCGCTCCTTTTCCGTTGGTACCGCCTCTACCTTTACGTGTTTTCCCATGTGTGACTTACACATGTTCTGATTGGCGATCTTCATGATGTTACCCTGGTCGTCGACCAACACTGCATCCCCGCTTTGGTCGGTACATGTCTTATCGCACGTAGCAAGATTATTCACCCTCGATACGCACGTCGACTCGCAGACCGTGCCGCTCAGTTCCATTGGGTTGGTCGAGCTTTGGGCATGCACTAATGTCACGGACCCCAGAGCGACCAAAAACAGCCAAGCGATTCGTTTCATCTTGTCTCCTCCGAGAAGAACTTCGATTATTTGAAGAAAGTGGCCAAACCTTAATTCCGAGTTAGGTCACTTCGTCAGGGTGGTTAGCCTAGTGGTGAGTGATTGTGTTTTGGTGTCTAACTTTGATGGCTATTCTTGAAGAGGGTTGGCCCGAAATCGAGGACTGCTGCTCCTCTATCCTGCACCATGGCATGATTGTTTCGAAGAGAGAGGATAGCGGAGTGCGGTCGGAGCTCGATCAGGAATGCTGATACGGTTTGCGCCGCTCACGCATTGCCTCTTAGGAACAGTACATCCACATTCGCTGCTGACTCGCGGGGCAAAATGGTTCACATTGGGGCTGTCCGGCGGCATGCTGAATCCCGAAATGCACGCCAGGGATCCGGCATCTCAGCAAGTTCGCAAGTTTACCTATACATCCTTCGCGGTCTACAAAGTCTCCCACCCACCGAAGGGAGGATTCCTTGAAGCGACTGCTCATGTTCATGATCTTTGCATGTCTGGAGTATTCCACCCCCGCGCACGCGCAGCGGGCGGTTTACTCACAACAGGCTCAGCAGCAATTCGATATTGGATTTGGAGTCGGAACCGTTATCGCACCCTCTGGATCTAGTTTCACGGGTAACCATAGTCCCCAAACAGTTGGCGGTGGGGCGTACCTGAACTTCAGCGGAGATTACATCTTCTGGCGTAATGCCGGAGTGGGCGGCGAGGTGGCATGGAGAGCCAGTCAGAATTTATATGGAGGCTATCAGCCGTTTCGAACAATTTTCTACGACTTCAACGCGGTTTACGCACCACCTCTGGGCAAGCACGCCCAGTTGGAACTTCTTGGTGGCATCGGCGGTCTGGGCACGCGCTTTTATACGCAAACGTTCCTGTGCAACTACTTCACCTGCACGAACTATGTCGACAGCAATCATTTCATGGGAGATTTAGGGGCTGGGGTGCGTCTCTTCGTAGGCAAAGGTGTTTTCGTGCAGCCCGAATTCCGCGAGTATTTCATTCACAACAATGTAGAATTCAGCAGCGGGTACGCCACGCGTTCAGGAGTCACGGTTGGCTATTCATTTGGGCGCTAAGTGATGATGTCGCGCTCTTTCAAGACGCCAACAACCGAAAGCAAGCTGGCAGTGAAGTCGGCAACCAGTAAGCCACGGTGCCGACAGCACCTCCCAACATTGCTCCGGGAAAGAGGCCTGGCCCCAATATCAAAATGTCCGCCAGAAACGAAAATGCGCTTCCTCTAAACAATGTGCGTTCCGGGTAATCTTTCTCCAGCGGCCGCGATCAGCGGTGGCCACCTCCAAATCCGCCGCCATGAAAACCACCACCGCCGCCATGGCCGAAGCCGCCCCCCATCATTCCGAATCCATGCTCGCCGTTGGCCACGTAGCCCCCTGTACCGTGTCCCCAACGTCCTGGATGATATCCGTGGCCGAAACCTCCGAATCCATAACCTCCGAATCCGTAGCCTCCCCAAAGGAACGGTGCGTCGTATACGTCCCAAGGCGAGTAAAATCCCCACCCGAATGGGCTGTACATGCCATCGCCTGGAATCCACGTGTACGCCCAGAACGGCGCATCCCAATACCAACCGGGGCCATACCAGCCCGAGCCACCAGCATAATACTTGCGAGCCGCATCGACGTTTGCCTCAGCCAGATACTCGGAACGCAGATCGCTGAATCGGTATAGATCGCTGTCCTCGAACGCCTTTTTGTTAAACTTTCTGACCTTCAGTTTTCCTATCTGATTTAGGTCAAGTTCGTGACCACCTTTGACCTTCACCGTCTGATCGCCGTCCTGTACGAGGGCTTGTCCCTTAAGGACGCGCACCTGCCCACGGTCCACGTCGAAATCGTATAAACCGTCCTTTTGCAAGCGGGTGGTTGTGCCGTCCTCGCCGATCCTAAGCAGGTTGTAGCGATGAATCTCCGCGACTTCCACCGTCGCCTGACCCTTCGTCAAATTAGCTTGCACATTTGTCAGGCTCGACGAGACCATCGTCACCGTGCTATTGTCGCCTACCCGCAAGAATGAGCCAGGCGTCAGCAGAATTTCTACCTTCCCTGTTTCTGTACTGAGGGGCTGACCGGGCTGCAACTCGACTGAACCAACCGATTTCGGGTTCAGTTTCTGGTCGCTCACACTTGCCTGTCCCTCGATGTAGTTGAGAGTTCCTGGTAGCGCGGTTGCTGTGGCGCCCCACGCGGGCGCGGTCAGAACGGTTGCCAGGAGAAAACCACTCAGAGCTTTCCACCTTGGCTTCATATCTATACCTCTATCCTTCATTTGCTTAGACGTCCCAACGAGTTTTTCGACACCGGAAATTACAGTGCACAAGGAATTGAGGTGAGCCCCCAATCTCGCACAGGCAGCTGGGGAATAAGAAGGCGGCTCTGCGCGCTGCCCGCTCCGCTTGCGACCCGCTCTCCCTTTATAAAACAAGGAGTTGGATTAGGCTGAAGCACTTAGCCTAGTGGACTCATAGCCGCCAAAGCTCTGTAATTTATCGAGTTAACTCGAAGAAGATGTATTCCGGGCAACACTGGCATGCACATGTTCATCGGACACATCCAGAACTCACAGTGAGTTCCTAATCCGTCTCTTTCTAAAGACGGGGTGGCGCGCGGTAAGGCGTAGGAGGCAAGAATGGTCAGAATCGTAGCGCGGATGCTCGCATTCACTTTGCTGGCTTCCACTTTACTGATGGGATCCGAAGGCGAGTCAGGAAGACATAAAAAACACGCGGCCAAGCCAAAAGGTCCAACGGTGGAGGAACAACTTCAGCAGCTCAAAGACCAACTCAATCAGCAGCAAGATCAGATCAAGCAACAGCAGGATCATATCCAGACCCTTGAGCAGCAACTCCAGCAGAACAACGCGAAAGTAGAGCAGCAGAATCAGCAACTCCAAAACTCAGTTCAGGCAGCCGACCAAAAGGCAACAGCAGCCCAGGATTCAGCGAACTCGCTGAACAGCAACGTGACCGAAGTAAAAGTCGCTACTGACTCCGTTTCCAAGAAAGTTGAGGAAGATCAAAAGACGATTGACAGGCTCGCGAACCCGGATAAGTACCTGCCACAGCCGACCGTGGTGCAGGCAGTGGCTCCAGTGCGTTTGCTTCCTATCGATCCGCCGGTAAAGAATGGTTTGGTTCCGGCCTTCAGGATTGCCGGGGTGCACGTAACCCCTTACGGCTTCCTCAAGTCCACGGCTGCCGAGGATTCGAGTAACCCTCACGGCGATGATTTTCCACTTCCGGGATTTATCGCGGGGCTTACCAACACTTTCGGCCCAACAATGGACCCAGCCTTTCACCTCAAAGCACGAAGCAGCCGTTTTGGCGCAAACTTTGAATTTCCCGATATGTCCAGGAGGTTGATATTGACTGGTCGGGTTGAAGCTGATTTCGAAGGAAACTTCAGCCGCGCCGACAACCGTAACGTCTCGACCTACCGCAGCAGCATGTTGAGTTTGCGCATGGCCTATGCGCGCTTGGATTACGCCGCCACCGAAAACACCGACATATTTTTCGAGGGTGGACAGGACTGGACGATCTACGGGTCGAGCCTCCTGGGCAACATACTTGAAACCACGTTCCTGGGTGCTTACTTTGGCCAGAGCTACGAGCGTGCGCCCCAGATGCGTCTTGGCTTCACCCAGAAACTGGGAGGCTCGCGCAATCTCAAGTTTTCCCCCGAAGTTGCGATTATGATGCCGCTCGAGGGACTCGTCCCGGCGGCAGCTACCGGTTCGCTCAACGCGGACAGCGGTGCCGCACTGGGAAACCAGTTGGGATATGGCGAACGCCAAGGCCAGGATGCTAACCGTCCTGAGTTGGAAACCAGGGCCGTCTTACAATTCCAGCTTGATAAGGCACCGGGTGTGGCGAGTGCGCAACTGATCGCGAGCGCATTTAAGTCGACGCGCGAAGCCATCATTCTGCCTGGAGAGGTGCCGGCTCTGTTCGCCGGTAGCTTCCCGAGGGGTGCTACCACCCGCAGCAGTGGGTATGGTATTCAGATCGGTGCACAACTTCCGACTCGATGGGTCACTATAACCGGAAGCATCTACCACGGTGCAGACTTAAGATTCATGTTCGCAGGCCAACTGACCTCCATTTACAACAATACGTTCGGATTAACGGGCCTTGCCAGTGCTCCCTCTATTGACGGTGCGACCACCCAGTTCTTTGGGATCAATTCTAGCGGAGTGGCGGTGCTTGCCCCGCAACGTGCGGTTCGCGGATATGGCGGGCTAGTCAACGTCGGCCTACCGTTATCACGCTGGTTTAACGCAAACCCGAGGGGTCACAATGCGGGTTGGCAGTTGCTCTTCCATGCGGGCTTAGATGCAGCGAATGCTGACGACTTCCGTCACCTTCACAACATCTGGGCGCCGGGGACTACTCTTCCTGGTGCAGACGCGGCAGTTGCTGCTGGCCCTCAAAAGAGCACCATGGGAGCGGCTACTCTGTACTACAAGTTTAACCAGTTTTGTACTTTAGCCTACGAGCAGTCACTGTATTCGAGCTATGCGATCAAGAACTTCAACGGGACTTACGTTGGGGCCGCAACCGGTGCACTTGCCGGACAGCGCGAATGGAGGGATCGACGCGAGGAGTTCGGGCCGATCTTTACCTTCTAACCGTAGCAATGGAGTTGCGCAAATCAAAATTTGCGCTAAGAATGGCCGTAGGTTCAGACGGATGTGGACGGACCTCGAAGCGATCGGTCCACATCCGCCGTGAAATTAGTGGAGAGAAATCATGAAGCGGAATGCAGTTCCTCTCTTTCTTGGGCTTTTGCTGGCCACGGGGCTATTCGCGAATTCCAGAAGTTCCAAACCCGAAGGTTTCGACCTTACCATCAAAGTCGTGAAGTCTGAAACAAGATCTCTCACCGTCGATAACCCTAATGTTGGCGCATGTGATCAGGTCAATTACTCCGCATATTGTAAGTTCGCGGCCACTGAATTCCCACAAAGCAGAATGGTTGTCGAGGGTGGCGACAAGATATTCAACATTACCTGCACAGCTGAGAATCGATGGTCGAACTGTGCGTCTTTGCCGGTTGGCGACACTTTCAAAGCGCGCGTCGAGAAGCAAGGTCTGTCCATACTTTATCGGGGTTCAGACGGTAAACAGCACAAGCAGCTTTACGAGGTGCTTTACGCCGGCGCAGCGCCCGCACCGATGTCACCGGCGGGTGCGGGCAACGCCATTTTACCCGCAGCAGGCTCGGGGAAGAGCACCGAATCCACTCCGGCGGTTGCCGAGAAGATAAGCGGCTCCGGTACCGCAGGAATTATAGAAAAGCCTGACGTGACCGTAGCCCCAATTGCTCCGGCAGGGAAAGTGCTGTGTAATGTCATTTCGAAGCCCGCGGGAGCGGAAATCACTTTAGACGGTGCTTACGTAGGGAATACACCATCTGCCCTTGACCTGACCTCCGGAACCCATCAGATCGCGATGTCCTTGCCCGGTTTCGAGCAGTGGACGCGTAAGATTGAGATCCTGCCAGGATCGAATCTCTCTGTTCTGGCAACCATGCAGAAAGCTGCGCCATGAGCGGCGGAACCTTCATAAAGAGAGCCAATGAAAGTTGAGTGGAAAGATGGCCCCGCTCCGGTTCCCAGCGGGGCCATCATCTTAATAAGGATCGCGGTTGGACTAATCTTCTTCACCCAGGGAGTGCTGAAGTACATCGATCCCAGCATGGGGGTCAACCGGTTTACGAAGATCGGGTTCTCCCATCCAGCGCTTACCGCCCACTTTGTTGGCGCGTTCGAGATGATCTGCGGAATTCTGGTTCTTGTGGGGCTGGCGACCCGGATCGCGGCAATTCCACTACTGATTGTCATCTGCACCGCCATCGCCACGACAAAGATCCCAGAGCTGTTCCGGTCGACCCAAGGTTTTTGGTTTATGGTCAGCGACGCCCGCACGGACTTTTCCATGTTGACGTCATTATTGTTCCTGATTCTCGCGGGCGGCGGTTCCTGGTCGCTGGAATCGCTTTTTGGAAAGCGAATACCGGAAGGCTGGCGGTAGACATGCAATCAGCAGTTCGGCTGCGGTGTTTTCCCGAGCCGGGTGGCGGCGCCATGAGCAAAAAGGTTGGAACCTCGGACGTAAAGCACTCATCCAACTACCGTGGCATTCCTAGGGAGGTTCAGCATGAAGACTCTCATCGCTCTGGCATCCATCGCGCTGCTGTCATGCAGCATGGCGGCGGCCCAGTCTAGCGATTCCAACTCACAGAGCACAACGACGACGCAAAATTCGCGAGGAACAAGTTTCACGCCTCCGGGAGACAGGAGAGATCAGTACGGCAACACTGTGGCTCCGGATGGTAGCGTCACACCGAAAGGCGCAAATTCGCCGGGTACAAGCCAGAGCTACTCGCGGCCATCCAGCATGAGTAGCCCAACCACGCGAAACAACCAGAACAAACAAGGAAGTTTCACTCCCCCGGGAGACACGACAGATGAATACGGAGACACAGTAGCTCCGGATGGCAGCGTTACGCCAAAGGGTGCAGATTCGCCGGGCACAAAATAGAGCAACCCGTCGTCACAACCAATGCCACGGGGTGAAAAGTTCTGGCTATGTTTTTCCGGGACGAATGAGCAAATGATTCCCGAAAATCCTGTTGCGACGCTTGCCGCTTCTCTGCTTCGTGCAAGATTTCCGGGATTGCCCAACAGGCCTTACTTAGTTCCAAGGTTAGCAAGGTCAGGTCAGATGTATTGAACGCTGCGGCAATCTCCCTAATGGCGCCCTAGAACGGCACACGTGCAGTCAGTATCAGACCGTCTTTGTACTGGTGGTAGTGAGTAGATGCAATTTGCACGCCTGCTCCGAGCGTGAGGCCCCCACGGTTATGAATTTTAAACCTGCCGACGACATTTGCTCGGGTCCCACTGATCAAGACACTCCGGCCCAGAGTGGCAACAGTAACGCCCATTCCAAGCCAGTGCGTAGCCGTTTCCACTGCACGGAACGCAGCGTCAGCTCCTTGCATTCCGCAGCTCTCCGCGGCTTCCATTCAGATTCAGTTGCCGAAGGCGATGGTGCGCGTGGAAGGCATCGCGGATTCCGCAACG
>Ga0181520_10002404_pt1 | contig 34765 bp, 28 predicted proteins | sample PEATcosm2014_Bin_29_FD_132451 | JGI IMG/M metagenome (GOLD analysis project Ga0181520, IMG submission 132451) | Peatland microbial communities from MTU Mesocosm Facility, Houghton, MI, USA - PEATcosm2014_Bin02_30_metaG | ecosystem: Environmental > Terrestrial > Soil > Wetlands > Peat | place...
GTTAGTACTCCATTACACATACACAAAGAAACCACAACGATAGCTTTGTTATACCGGATTACACCCCAAAGCGCAACTCTACCTATTTTGCCAGAATTACGCAGAGTGCGCGCTAGCCCTGTGTCGCAACCCCACTCCGCCCCGCAGAGCAGGTACGTTGCCTGCATGGACATCATGTAGAACTTCCCCCCTTCTTGATCAGGGGATCACCAGTTCCCGGATACTGCCGGCGTCTGGTCCGTTCCAAGTACAGCTTCTTGACTTTCTTGTAACACTCCCTTTTCGTTGTACATCCCAGCGACCGCCATTCCGCACTCCATCCCCACTCGGTGGCTTGCGATTCGATCGGATGCGCGAACTTTGAGTCCTCCCACGTCGGGGTGAGAAGCGATTGTTTTTTGCACTCGTACGCGATTCGGTCCTCTGCTGGCCACTGTCCGTAGCTCAGAAACACGAAAGGGTATCGATGATCCCAGCGCTGAATCTTCCATGCACCGTTCTGCAACTTCTCATAAGGAATAAGACGGGTGCTGTTCACTGCCTCTCCCGCTGGAAGGAGCGACGCGCACAAGACTCCGACGAACGTGAAAACGGCAGTTCTCATGACGATGATTTCTCGGCAAAGGCTTTTCTGGCTGTAATCGTATGTTGGTTACCAACTCACCTTCTCGGCATCGGTGACGTACTTGCTTTTTGCCCGCGCCGATTCGGACAGGAATCGGTCTTGAATGAGCCGATCTACCGCCTCGGACACTTTCCTGCGGTAATTCTCGGGCGTGCCGTAACGGCGGGTCAGCTCAGCCTTGTCCAACAGTACCGCTTTAGGCGACTCGCCCTTGACGGAAACATAACGGATGATGGGAACGGCAACCGGCGGCAGCCGCACACCACCTTTAGCGATTCCTAGATCATCAAGAGCCGGCAGTTCAGCCGGCTCAGCCAGCAGATGCTTGGCCCGTGGGCTATCGCGTTTCTCCAGCGTGAACATCCGATTGTCGGGCGGCTTAGTCCCGTTGCACGCCCACTGCTCAAGTGCAATCGACAACGGCTGAACACACTCGTGCCAAGGCACTATCCCGCCGCCGCCGTGGCCACCAAGTGGGAAGTCATAGACCCGCACGTTGTCCGGCACTGGCCCGCGACGGGTCATGTAGGCCATCATTTCGTAGTATTCGCTCTCGGCGTTTAGCGCGAATACCTTGGCGTCGGACGCGGAACGTGCCATCAGTTCCGACCAAGAGTACGGGGCATAGACGGTCTCGACACTGAACGTGCCACCCGAACCAGGATCGGAGTTCGGGCGGAATAAGTCAACGTACCCCGCCCGTGCGCCATCTGGCAGCAAACCATCAAAGACCTTGCCCGCAGGGGCGGTGTTCAGCCCCAGCAACAGGAATGTGCGCATAAAACGTCCGCTCTGGCTTATTCCGTAGGCGAAGGCAAACTGCACTTTGCCCGCCACGGGGTTGGGCCTGGCGTTGGTGTCGGACGCATAGCGGAGGAAGGCGACGAAATCCCGTACTACCACCAGCCCGTAAGCCTGCGGTATTGGGCCGGCGAAGCCGGTCAGCTTGAGCTGCGGTTTGGACGGGTCCACGTTCTTGGCCTGCCAGGCACACCAACCGTAGGCGCCGCCACGACAAAGGATGCCGTCACGCAATCCGCCCGTTTCGTTACCGCGATTGAGCACCGAGAACCAGAGTCGCCCGTTTCCAGTGGCGGCCGGTAGCCACAACTCGAAGTCCGACTCGTACATCAGCCCGACAACCTTGCCCAGAGTCGGGACACTCGGTTCGTTCCTCTCGGCTTTTCCCGAGATCGCCCCGGCCACGTGTCGGACGGTTTTTCCACCGACCGAGAGCGTTTCCTCCTTGGTGATCTTGACTCCGGTAATCTCGGCCGAAGCTGGGATGCCGCAAAGCAAGACCGCCATCGCGAAGATCCATACCGCACGGCACGAGCGTCTTGCTTGCCGCCCTCTCGCCCCACTGTTTTGTCGCGACTGCCTATGCATCGTAAGTTCTCCTGTTTTGGGATCGAATGTACTCTGGCGGTGGACGCATTGCATCACGGATGGAGTATCGGGTGATCGGCATGAAAGGGTCATTACCGGCTCCGCGCAGCGGCAAAACGCTTGGCTACTTCTTCAGGCTTCACCGCCCGGTCGTACACTGCGATCTCGGCGATCTTGCCCGCGAAATTGGCGAAGTTGTCGTTCCGTCCGCCGAAATACAGAAGTTTGGTGTTCGGCGGTATTCCCAACGCCGCCTCCCCGGTGATTTCTGGAGTGGTGTTGCCGTTGAGGTACACCGATACTTGCGTCTTGTCGCGGACCAGGGCGACGTGATTCCAGGTATTGGGTTTGATGAGCGTACTTCCCACCAGCACCTGGTTGAGCCCATGACCGTTGAAAAAGAAAAGCCGGCCCGTCAGTGGCTTGCCCTGCTCGATGTGCGTGCCGCCGATTCCCAGATGATCGCCCAGTGGCGTACCAGGATGCGACTCCGGTCCCCGTGAGAAGAAATAGCCGGTGATCGGCCGAGCATCGTTCGGTGTGGTATTGTAGAACCAGAGTTCGATAGCATACGATTCCCCCAATTCCTTGACCGTGGTTATCATCCGCCCGCCGGAGAAGTATGCAGCACAGTTGACAGGACGCAAGGCACTGGCATCAGCGGGAACCAGGACCGGCAGCGTGAGGTCGACCTCGCAGACTGCTTCGTGGCCGCAGCCCGTGGCGTCTTCCAAGATCCGGCCGCGGAAGCGATCCATTCGCCACCAGGCGACTGGTTTGGATGCGGAAACCGCTTCCGCGTACGTGGTGGCCAGACCCGGCCCGTTTGTGTCCGGGATACGGATCTGTGGTGGCCGGATGGACATCGAATGGGCGTTCTCGGCATGGTAGATGGCCGTCAACTCGTCAAACGCCCTCTTCAGCATCTCTCCTTCCAGTCGGCCGTGGTGCTTGAACAATTCGTTGTCGATCAAGGCGCGAAGCGCTAAGATGCGCCATCGCCAGGCGCGGCTCGCCTGGGGCGTGAGCTTCTGCTCGGCCGCCCGGACCAGCTCGTACGCCTTGCCAGCGCTCGGATTGATGCGGCCGCGAAGATGATTTTGTTCAAGGATTTCAATGGCAGCCGCGACATCGCTAACCGCGTCCGGCGAATACTCGAAGGCAATGTACTCCTTGATCGTCTCGACAGCCGGCCGGTCGGGGCTCCAGTAGAACTGGTTGCAGATCACCTTGTTGATGTCTTCATAAATGCCTTCCGAATAGGGGAAACCGCCGGACAGTTTCTTCTCGGTCTGGTTCCACAAACGCTGGAGGCGCGACGGGAGCGGATTAACACCGTAGCCACCCCAAGGGTTTTGGCCCCACATGCTGATTTCCGGGAAGTTCAACAGGGGCAGCCTACCGGGCACGCCCTTCTCCAGCGGATAACGAGGGAAATCCTCGTGGGCGTCGGCCTGGATGTAATCCACCCAGCTCTTGTCACGGGCGAGGCATTCGGCCAGCCCTGCCCATTCACCCGCCGGGGGCGAATCGAAGGTCCAGGTGGAAAGGATGAACTGCACGCGCGGCACTTTGGCACGGGCCAAGGCCGATAATTCGCGGCAGAGTTTCGGGTATCCCCTCGCTCCCCAGGGCCAACACTCTTTGCAACCGCAGCCCCCTTCGTCGTACGGCCAATACTTGATGAAGTCGAGTCCCACGTCGGCGAACTCGTCCAGGAGCCGGCTCCAGTCGCGGATCAGCACCTCGTGGGCTTTGGCGTTGCTTGGGCAGAGATTGACACCGAAGTTGCCGTGCCGGCCCCAGGGATCGGGAACAGGGGTGTGGAGGAGTTCCGGCGGGGTAGACTTGAAACCATCGTTGGCCGCCTCAACCAGTCCCACGCGAAGGCCCAACCTTTTGGCCGCCCGCATAACGGCCCTCAGACGCCGGATGGACTGCTGGGCCGCCGGGTCGTCAAAGCCCTGGAACTGCCAATGAGGAAAATGCAGGATCAGCGAATTAAGCCCCCACAATCCGAGGTCTTCGACATAGCGCTCGACCTCCTCCGCCGAAGCCGCCTCATAGAAGTTGTTGAAGTGTGTGGCGAAGTAGATGCCGCGGATTGGGCAGACCCGCACCGACGTGCCACGCCACGAGCTGGGGGTCCATCCGCCTTGGTCGTATCGGCTGGTGCGAAGCAACTTGCCCACGCCGTAGAGCAGTCCCAACTCGTCGTTTCCCACAATGCGAATCGAACCATCCGCGCCGTCCACACTCCTGAATCCCTCGGTGCCAATGCCGGGCTGGACAAGGAGTTCCACACGCGCGGACGTACCTCCGCTGGCGCTTACTACCTTGGCCTCGCACCGTTGGGCGACTTGCCGGGCGAAAACCCCCGCGATACGCTCGATCACTGGGCTCGATTTCGCTGGCAGGACCAGGTGAATCGAACGCACTGGTTCGGCTGGCAAGACCGTGGAACCACACAGGACCATGAGCAGCAGTGACGATACTGTCGAAGTTGATCGCATGGCTTGACGGCTCTCTGTTCTTTCAGGTTCCTGATCGCTTTCACACAACTCGAACTAAGGCTTCTCCAGCACGACGATGTCGGTCCACTCCAACGGCATTTGCAACTCCACACCTGCTGTTGTCCGTGTCACGGTGACGCTTGCGCCTTCCGTGCTTACGACACCACGGAAAGGCCCGATCGAAGCCAAGCTGATCCTCAGTTTCGGGATTGGCTTGTAGGTGTGATTCGCCAGCACCAGGGCCGAGCCCTCCGGACCGCTCAGCAGACTGGCTTCCACGACGGGCTCCGAGAGCACAACGGCCGGCGGGGCTTTCAATCCACACCGCAGCGGAAGGGAAATTACCGCTCGGGGCGGTTGCGGCCAGACCTCGTTCAAAGTGGTTTGGCCGACCTTGAACGGCGAGTACGCCAACCCCGGCAGGAAGCCGACGCCGACAACCGCTCCCCGGCCGTGGTCTACGGTCGCCCCGGCGGTGCGGCCGTCTTCGTAGGTGGCCCAGATCGTGGCCGGGGCGAGCCGTTCTTTCAGGTCGAGGCGGCAACCGATGACCGGTATGGAGGAATCCTTGCCTTCCAAGACGATTTTGACGCGTGTGATGGGCGGGATCGTCGGCAGGTCGGCCCGCTCGTTATAGCGATGTCCTGATTGCCGAAGAAACCGATCGGCGGCCCGGTCCGGCCAGACGGTGGCGGCGAACGGCGGCACGTACGGTTCGTAGAACTGGTCACGGGTGGCGGCGCCGGGTGCCAGGTAGACCACGCCGCCAGCCTTGACCCAATCGTCGATCCGCCGGGCTGCGTTCCGCGTCAGGCATTGTCCGGTCACGTACAGGACTTTGTAGGTGGACAACCGCCCCGCTTCAACGTCTTCCTCCCGCAGAAAGTCAGGCTGCACGCCGAGATGCCGCAGGGCGGTCCACGTAAGGCGGTTCTCGACGAAACTCGCCGGATCGTCGGTATGCCAGAGGTCGTGGCTGACCGAATACAGAACGGCTACTGGATCGCGCACCGGCTTGGCCGGATAGAGGACCTTCTCAGATTTTTCCAGGGCCCGGGTGAACTTGGCGATGCCGTCATATTCGCTGCGGAGATCGGACCAGTAGTTCTCGGTGCCGATGTACGTGGGGCCGTAGGTCCAGAAGAAAAAACTCTTTGCACCTTGACCGAGTGCCGTGTAGGCCTTCAGCCGCAGGTAGCCGTCGTCGCTAGGCGTAATCAGGCCGCGGAGGGTGACGGGACGGTCGCCGATCCCGCTGCGCAGAATTGCGCTGAAGTATCCGAACGCCGCGGCTCCCGTCCAGGTAGCGCCGGGGCCGTACATGTGATTCAGACCGAGCCAGTCTTCAGCCGAGAGGACATCGACCGCCTGCTGTTCGCCTATTTCAAACAAATCGAGTCCGCGATAGCCCATGCCCATGTGCGGCGGTCCCCAGGCGTTGAAGAAGCTGTGGTCCGAGGGCAGGGTCTCGGTCTTCATGGGCGAGGGAAAACCGGCGAACGTCCGGTGGATGAGGTCGCTTGTATGGCGAAGTTGCCGCACTGACCACCATTGGCCGAACTTCGCGGCATAGTAGGCGATCTTCCGCACAGTCAGGTCGGCCTGGCGTGGTAACGTCTTCTCGTACATGGCCTGGGCCGGATACTCGATGCCCGTGATCGGGCGGCCGAGCGAAGTATCGCTCTCGCCGCAGCGGCGAAGATAATCGCGGAACCAGGTGTTGAGTTTGGCACGATCGACGCCTCGGAAGTCGAGCGTCTGGATCTCGTCGGCGATTACGTAGTGTGCCATGTGCTCGTAGGTCCACCGTCCCTCCTCGGTCGTCATGCTGCGGGCAATCTGGGCTGCCTCGCCCTTGTTCCACTCCGCGATCGATTTCTCGGGATCGGGCACGAGGTGCCACGTGGCCGTATAGGTCCGCATGCCGGCCTCGCGCAAAACGGACATGGGCACGCCGCCCAGGACGTTGAACCCCAGCAATTGCAGGGTCTCGGTCGCCTGCCGTGCCAGCAGTGGATCGTAATGTCCCCACACGCTCGTGATGAGGTCGAATTTACGGAGGTTCCGGGATCGCCCGCCGGTCGCCTCTTTTGCCCACGCGAGATGCCGGGCAGTCATCTGCGAGCCCGTTTCAAACTCGCCCTTCTTCTCCCGCAACGGATGCGGCAGCAGGAAAGCGATCGAATCGGAGCCGCTCCGCTCGGTGAACGCCAGGACGACGGCCTGCTCTTCGGGCTTGTCGGCCAGTTGGACCTCGAAGGTGCAACCGCGGATGGGCTCCTTGGCGCCGATTCGGGCGAGCGACAGTTTGATCGCCGGCCACTCGGCTAGGCCTCCCTCGCGATCCAATCGGCGGTGAAGCGGCCATTTCCGCAGGTCGATCCACGGGCTCCGCTGGCCGCCTTCCACATCGACGGTTTGGGCCGGCAGGTACCAGTTCTCGACGTGGATGAAGCCGCCCAGTGTGACGCGGAACTTCCCGGCCGGCGGGTCGACGACCTTCAGCCGGAGGAACACGTCGGCGGCCCGACCGGTCGCGGCCGAGATGCCCAGCGCAGTACCGACTGCCAGGCAAAGCGTGAAGATTGGTTTCATGGCGAGTCGTCACCTTTCTTACCAGGTTTCCATAACGCCGATCGGTTCTTCCAGGGTCTTCATCCTGTCACTTGGATAGAAGCGCCGGATACCGCCGGGCGATCGCATCCAGTTCCCCTTTCGCCAGCCGGGCCAACGGTACGGGTGTGTCTTGGGGGCGGCTCCGCTTCATGTTCAACCGATTGATGAGACTCCAGTTCCGGGCATTATGACCGAGCGTCGGAACGGAGGGCTCCTTGGCGGTGAGGTCGTAGCGCGTGAAGTCGATAACCATCTCCGGTTTGCCAGCCTTCCAATCCCGTAGTAGTGCCAGGCGGAAGTCCCGGTTCATAAACCAGCGGATCTCCAGGTTGGCGTCCGATCCGCCAATCCCGCTGCCCCGTTCCTCGAAGCGGTAATCGAAGGAGTTGTCGTGGTACTGCCGTCGCCAGGCCTCGCCGAACTCACCCTGCGTGATCAGCTTCGCTTCCGGCCATCGGCGGCGAATCTCGCTCAGCCAGCGGACCAGACATTCCATGTCCCGCTTGCCTTGGGACCCCCGCCCGCCCAAAAGGGAAAGTTCCCAGCAGTTGGTCACCCAGGCAAAGCGGTTCAGGTCGAACCCTCGATCAAAATGGACGGCCGTAGTGTGGAGCATCTCGCGGACACCCTTCTCTGGGCCGTGGGCGAAGATCGTCTCGATCGGCCCGACCCCCATGCGGCTGTTGAAGCCCTCAGCGAACCCTGCGCGGCGAGCGGCCAGGAAATCGCAGGTCCAGCCATCCAGGTTCACACAGTCGATGAAATCTGCTCGGCCCTGGGCCGGTTTGCAAAAGTGCTCCGTGGAGGGGTAGTACGGATAGCACACTGATCCATCGCCGTCGCCGTTGTCGATCGAGTATTGGCTCCAGATGTTCCCCTGGCAGACGTGGATGCCCTCCTTCTCTGCCAGATACTTGAGACTGGCTGCGTCCAAGAACCCGGCCAGCACGCTCCGCGGCCGATAGCCACCACCCACGATGTCTGAGATGCGCTGTAAGGCTTCGTGCAGGTCCTGCCGGGTCTGCTGGCGCGAGTTGTACATCGGCTGGAAGTACCCGCCGGGGATGAACGTAACCTCGTCCCCATAGCGGGAATGGTATTCTGCCACGAGATCCCTAATCGCCTTGTAGTTGGGCCGCTGGTCCTGGAGCGCCCGCCAACTGAAGGCCCAGGTGATCTTTCCGCCGGGCCAGCCGCGCTGGACGGACTGGCGAAACAACTGGGTCAACTCCGGGGCATGGATACTACCCTCGTCCGTTCCCGCCACCCGGTCCCGAGCGACCTCGATCTGATTGACACGAACGACCGTGTTAAATGTCAGGAATCGGTTCCCGATAAGGGCCGGTGTCTGCCCCTCCGTAGGTAAGGTTACTGCCAAGGCCCGTCCTTGGGTCGACAGGCAAGTTGCGGCGGACATCGCGGTTGCAGCGATGAACTCGCGGCGGCTGCATGCAGTTCCAGTACGACGATCCATAGTGTTCTCTCCGAGGATTCGATAGTAACGATCTTATCCACCGCATGGATGGCCTGCAACCGGCCCACCGGCGAGACGATGCTGTCGGGGGGGCCACCACGATCCTGGGTTAGGTGACGATCAACCGCATCGCGGCCAGGCCGGCCAGCGATACGGTTAGCGTGTCGAAGGGCCGTTACGGGATGATCCGGCAGGATGCCCCCGGGAACCTCGGCAGCCATCGCTTGAGTAACCCCGTTCCGGAAGGTACGTTAAGGGTGGTTTGTTTCTTCCGAAACCCCGTGTGCAGGTGCCGCCCATGCCAGAAATGAGAAACACGCAGAGCCTTGGGCTTGCGATCGGAATCCTCTGTGTCATCGGGATGATGCAGAACGCGGGAAAGACCTCAGATCCCGTCGCCACGACACCTCGGGACGGTTCGGTTTCCAACGCCCGGCCCAACGCTACTGGTTCCGGCGAATTTCCGCCACTGCTGTTTGCCGCCGAAGGGGCCAAGAAGATTTTGCGGTACGGCCGCGACGGGGCGGTTGTCTGGGAGTACCCGGCCGAGAGATGTCGCGGGACGTGTGGCAGCTCCCCGGCGGCAACGTCTTGTTCTGCTACAACCGAAGCTAGACAGTGGTCGCACTAGAAACACCTAATACGAGTGAAAACCACTGGCCCGATGCTGCCAATCTCCCGCCTTCGTCGTTGCATACATTTCGGACCCCACTCGGCTTGCCCGAGTCGGTGAAGAGGTTGAACGGCTAAATTCGAAGCCGCGATTTGATCTTGTTTTCTTCGCCGGGATAGGCCGCCTACGGCGGCCTATCCCGGCGAAGAAAGAGGGCGGGGGAGGCACATCGTGTGTTAGCTTTTCAACCTCTTCACCGACCCGGGCAAGCCGGGTGGGGTCTAGTACTTGCTCAATTAGCAAGAAGGCTGTCGAGACCCAAAGTTAGTTTTTCTCCCGGCCACTTGCACTCCCCTCGCGTGCCTCGGTACACTTGTAGTTGAGCGCGGCCCTTTAATATGGGCCGCCCGCTGGTTCGACAAAGCCTTTTAAGCCGTATTGCTGGGCGGTGTCGCTCGCAACCAAATCATCACAGGAGAATCATCGAATGAAGTCGAATGGTGTTGGGATGTCGCGCAGGGAGGCATTGGGCGCGCTGGGGCTGATGGCGCTCTCGGGTCGGATGGCATGCGGTACGGAGTCGCCTGCGAAGGTGGGAATTGCCTTGCAGCTTTATACAGTGCGGGATCCGGCCAAGAAGGACTTGGAAGGCACGCTCAAGCGGGCGGCCGAGATGGGCTGGCGCTACGTGCAGTGGAGCGGAATGCCGTCGTTGCCGGCCGACAAGATCCGCGCGGCGCTGGATAAGGCGGGACTCAAGTGCATCGCCTGCCATACGAGCATCGAGTCGTTCGAGAAGGATTTCGACGCCCAGGTGGCATTCTGGAAGACCGTGGGAAACAAAGACGTAGCGCCCGGCGGCATGATGAACGATTGCACGGAGAATCTGCATGCCTGGCTGCGCGGCGCGAAGCGACTCGACGCGCTGGGCGCGAAGTTGCGCGCTGCCGGGATGCGGCTCTCGTTCCACAATCATACGATGGAGTTCGGCAAGTTCCCGGACGATCCGCGCACCAAGCACCAGATCCTCATGGACGCGACCCAGCCGGAGAATCTCTGCGCCGAGTTGGACATTGCCTGGGCGGCGGCGGCTGGCGTCGACGTGCCAGCCTATATCCGCAAACTGACGGGACGCATCAAGGTGGTCCACGCCAAGGATGTCCTCATCCAAGGCAAGAAGCACACGCTCACCGCGCTGGGAAAAGGTTCGCTGAACTGGAAGGAAGTTTTCGCGGCGGGCAAAGCGGCGGGCATCGAGTGGTACATCTATGAACAAGACAACGGACAGGGCGAGGTCTTCGACTACGTGCAGGAGAGCTACGACTTCCTCTCGAAACAGTCGCTGTAGGCGGCATGGGCGGCCTGCCGGAATAGGCCGCCTACGGCGGCCTATTCCAGCGAAGGAAGAGGGTGGGGAAGGCGCATCGTGTGTTAGCTTTTCAACCTCGTTCACCAACCGGGACGAGCCCGGTGGGGTCTCGGAACATGCACGGAAGTAACTCTTCCGCCGATCCTACTTGCCAATCAGGAAGCCCAGTAGCGGACGGCCGCTAGCCGGCGAACGGGCATCCAGCCGCAGACTCCCTTGTTTCCACTGCCAATCCGTGGCCGGCTCCTCGCGATCGAGGAAGACCGCCGTCACGCGCGCGGGTTTCTCTGCGCGCGGCAGTTCCAACCAACCGCGGTCAAAGGGTATGCAGGCTAGCGTGGAAGCGGCGTAGATGTCCTGCCGGTCCTGCGAGATGATCGCCCAGCGGCCTTGCCAGTGAACGCCGGGCAGATCCTTTAGGGCTAGGCTCTCTTTGCCCTCGTCGCGCAAGGCGAGGGCGGTGAGGATCTGCTTGCCGCCGGCCGTCTCCAGCCGTCCGAAGCAGCGGAGTTGCGGGTCCGAGGTCAGGCTGCCCGCTTCGCTGTTCAGACAGAGGGGCCGCCAGCCAATTGCGCGGCGGTGCCAGCGGGCCAGGGCTTGGCGGTGGGCAATGGCCCCCGGTGGCAACGCCGGCTCCTTGGCCAGCGGCAGCGGCAAGACCGCGCCGGGCGCCCCGATAACAGCCGTGTTCAACAAGATCTCCACGTCGTGTTGCCAATCGTAGCCGCTCGAGGCATTGATGGCCGTTCCCTGCAAGCCCGCCAATGCGGACCAGACGCTCCATTGGGCATGCCCGGCGGCCTCCTTGCCCCCGGCGTCCCCCAGGTCGTCCAAGGCCACCATGTCGGTTACGGGCCGCATCAAGGGGTGGATGCCGTAATACTGGATGGTCACAGCCGGGTTGATTTCGCGGGCGGATTGCACGATGGTCTGCATCAGTGCGTAGGCCGTTCGTTCGCCGCGCAAGGCGGGGTCGCGCGAGGCGGTCACGTCAGGACCCGGGAACCCGTAGCCGAAGTCCAACTTGAGCAGTCGCGGGCCATACTGTTGCATAACCCGCTGCGTCCGCTCCTGCAAAAACGCGCGGGCCCGCGGCGAAGCGGGGTCCAAACAGTAACTTGCATCGGCGCTATCCAAACTCATGCACCAGGTGACGCGGCGCGGACGACCATCGGCCCCGCAGAGCAGATCGGCCGGCCCTAGACCCAACTTCTCGGGCTCATGTACCCAACCGATGGCCTGCCAGAAGCCAACTCCCAATCCCTTGGACTTGATGTATTTCAGGTCTTCGTCGAAATGCGGGAAGGTCTTTCGATTGGGGATCCCGCTGCTCGGCGACGTTTCCCAGCCCTCGTCGAGGACGAGGATGGGCAGATGAAAGTCGCCCGCCACCCGGTCCGCCAGATCGCGGAGGTCCGTCTGCCCGCGTTTGAAATTTCCCCAACTATTCCAATGTCCCTGCTGGTGGATGGCGGGAGTGGTGGGAAAAGGGCCGAAGGAGTCGAACAGCCGGGCATAGGCGTCCCAGGCCCGCGGTGCCCAGAAGAGCCGCAGCGGTTCAGCCCACACGCGGCGGCGCTGGGCCGGGCGCGGCCAAAGATCCTCGCGGTAGAGCCATTCCAGGGCGGCGGTGCCAGAGCGAATCTGCAGGGTCAGGGCGGCGTCGGGAAGGACGCCCGGCCCCATCGCCACCCAGCCCTCGCTGCCGCCCATTGCAGCGCTGAACAGCGGCCGCGGGTAAGCCGCCGCGTAAGGCGTCCCCATGGCGGGGCCAAAACTGCCCAAGGGAATGTTCGCGTGGCCAAAATCCCAATAGCGGAAGAAACTCTGGATCGGCGAGCCCTTGGCGCTGGGGATACAATAGCCGTCGGCCCGCCAGCGCGGCCAGAACGGGCGATCCAGCGTGGGAACCATGACTTGCTCCTCCGCGTTCAAGGGCGCCATGCCGAAATAAAGCGCCACCAGGTCGGGCGGCTTGGCGTCCCACTGGACCTCAAGATGCCTGAAGATGATTCCGGCCTCCGCCGCCTCCCAGCGGATCAGCCCGCGTCCCTGGCCCTCCAGCACCAGGGTCACCTCGCCCTGTTGATCGTCTTTGGGCTGTGCTGTTTTACGTTCCCCGGCAAGCGGACGGTCTCTCGCGGGAATGCCGGCCGCTTTGGCCTTGATAAACTGGCGTTCGCCCGTAGCGCCCTTCAACCAGAAAGAAGGCAGCAAGGGACCCTGCCAGAAAGGACTCGCGGCCCGCCGCATGCGGAGTTCCGCCCAGTCCTTCTGCAGGTCCCAGCGGAAGACCACGCCGCCCGAGGTCCTCTCCAAGACAGGCAAGGGCCGGCTTGCCTCGTGACTTGCCGACAGTGTCTGTGCGGGCAGAATCTGCGCAGACATGCAGGCCAGCAGCCAGCCATAGAGTACACGTAGGGCTACGGTATTCGGAAGGGCAGGCATGGTTCTCACCTTTCGCAGTAAATAAGGGTTTACGTTTTTCATTCATGGCAATGGACTGTGCCGCCGCCTCGAAAACGCGGAGCGTGAACGTACCAACGGCAAAAGCCCAACAACGAGTGCAGGCACGGACAAAAGGAGGAGCACCGATAGCACAAGATGTATGCCGGGCCAAACATCGGGCAGCAGAAAGCTCGGAACCGCACCGATCAGCAGGGCCAACGAAGCCAGCCCGAAAGCCAACCCCGGTTCGCGGGGAAAGATACGATAGACTGCCATCAGGGTCACCGGCATCGTCATCTGAAAGAGCGCCATGCCCACCACTGCCGACGTTCCGTCGTCTACAAATATGCTCAGTAGCGGCATCGAAAGCAGCAGAATAGCCACGCCCGTGACGATCCATCCGAAGCGGTCTGCGGCAAATCCACCCAACATTTTCCCGGCGCAGGCCGCAATTGCCAGGCCCCAGAGTTCATCTATCTCGCTTCGATGCACTTGGCCGACGGCCAGGCCAGTCGCCGAACGGAGAGCAATCGACAACAAAAGGGCCGCCAGGCAAACCGCCACAAGATGTTTACGGGGGGCAAGCCGGCCGGGGACCGGGGCGCTCTCGGCAGACGCAGGCCGCTCACTCTGGCAGTCCGTGGCGATTGACAAGGCGCCCAGTGCGAGAGAGACAACTGCGCTAACGGCCAGAAGTGCCAGGCTGATCCCCGGCCAGAATTCGGCGTACTCTTGCTGGAGCCAAATGCCGGCAGCCAGGCCAATCGCGCCGGGACCGACAAATACCCCGGCCGCCGAAGTCCGGCCTGGAGACAGCCTTAGCACCAAGGCCCCCGCGCCAACGTGGAATACCGCGTTGCCCAAGGCAACCAGCACGATCGCCGCCGCCGGCGCGGTGTGGCCGACGGTCACCCCGGCGGCGAGCAACCCCAGCGATCCTAATGCGGCCGCCCGATAAAGCCCCCAGCGATCGACCAGTGCGCCAATCGAGAACTGCGTGCAGAAGGCAATCGCATAGTAAAGCAGGTAGAGATCCCACCAGGTCGTGCCGGGCAGGTACAGCGCGGCCTCGCCGCTCCCCGAGGCAGCCATTCCGCTTTCCCGCGTGAGCAACGCCACGCAAACCGCGTCCACAATCGCGTGAATCACGCCGAAGACCAGAGCGACGCCCAACACACCGCGAGCGACTCGGCCCACACCGGCATCCGTGATTTGTGCCTCGATCTTCACTTCGGCAGATTCGGCGCGTTCTTGCCCAGGATCAGGATCACCTGATCGCCCGAATCAACTGTTTCCACGATAACCGTCGGCCCCCCAACCGGCGCCGGCCCAGGGGTAGGTCTCCGCGCACGGCCGCCGGGCACGGGGATGTCCGCCAGCGCAGTACCAATCAGGAGCAAGGACACCACAAGCCCAATCGACAGGAGTGCGCCGGTCCCTGCCTTACGGCGCCTGGCGAACGCCACAGCCAACCCTCCTCCAGCGATCACGATCGTCAGCGCGATCCCCGCGCCGACAGCGGCTGGCAAGGCCTGTCCGCCCGCCAACAACTTTCGCGGAATGAGGATGCGGCTAATCTCCTGCACGGGATCGCGACGAACCACGAACGGCGATGGTTGGACGGGCGCCGGAGCCGCCTTGCTGGCCTGCGGTGGCGGGAGGAGGTCTGCCGATGCTGTCTTGACGGCCAACGTCCATAGAAATGCCATCGCCACCACACACGCCGAACGCGAAAACCAGGAGGCCGTCATTGCCATAACTCCCAACAAGGGTTGGATTTGGAGAGATCACCGTGCCGCACCAACGGTTATACACCAATTCGACGATCCCGGAAAGGCGAAGTTGGCTCGCGGCATCGTGTTACAATGATTGGATGCTCCATGCCGCCGGATAGTTCCGTTTAGGACCGGCGAATCAATAACTGTCGTATGGTCGCCTTTCGCTCCGCGAAAGTTGCGCAACTTTCGCGGAGCGAAAGGCGACACTTGTTTCTGCGCCAGTCCTTAGTCAGCAAGAGGTGCAACGTGCAAGACCTTCCCAGCCCATCCCAACTCTGGATCATGTTGCCGATCGGCTACGTGCTGACGGTGGCTATTGAAACGCCTGTTCTGGTCTTAGGGCTCTCGAAGCGGCATGCGATGCGCGACCGAGTGCTCGCCGGGCTTTGGTTGAATGCGTGCAGCTATCCGATGGTCATCCTGGTCTTCCCCTATTGGTTCTGGGCCCCGTACGGCCGGGAGGTCTACCTGGTGGTATCCGAGGTCTTCGCTCCGCTCGCCGAATGCCTGTTGTTTTGGTTGGCTTTTTGCCCTCGACGACAGAAGGCCCGCTGGAGCTTCATTCAGGACATGGCCGCGATCATCGGCGCCAACCTCGCCTCATTTCTCTTGGGCGAGTGGATCTTCACGCATATCGAGTGGCTACGCGCGATCATCGATATTATCTAAGCCAAACGTGAGGCGGTTATATTCCCAAGCACCAAAGATGCGAGACCCGTTTTCGTAGACATCGAAAGTCCTCCATCAGGGAAACTGGCAGGCAGTTCGCCTGTTGCGATTATAACCGAGGCAGTACGGTTGATGAATCACAGAGAAGAATCAGAATTTCCTGACTGACCGATCTCACTCATCGAACTTTGTTCTTGGGGGTTGTGTCGTAATCGATACGGGCACTTTGCCAGGACCACTTCCTCAGTTAATGTTAGCGCTGGGTTAATGAGCGATCCGATTGTCGCCTTCGCCGCTGGCTCCGGGTTAAACGAGGGCAGGACCGGCCGATTTCGACACCTTCGCCGGACCACTTGGCATGGGGTGCAGGAAGATTATACTTACCTGTTCCCTCACACTCTCACGTAAACTGAGCGATGGGGGTATGTCGCGTTTTTCCAGTCTACCTTGTTGACGGCATTCCACCATGACACGCATTGCTATTCTGGGCGCTACGGGCTATACGGCCCTGGAACTGATCAAAATCCTGCTCCGTCACCCGGGGGCCGAGATTGTCGCGGTCACCAGCCGGCAGGAAGGCCAGCCGCCGATCGCCATGATCCACCCCTCGCTCACCGATCGATTGGATTTGCGATTGGAGGACCTCGCGCCGGCGGAGGTTGCCGCCCGCGCCGAGTGCGTCTTCAGTTGTCTGCCCCACGGGGCCAGCAGCGCCGTGGTTCCACACCTGCTGGCGGCCGGCACGCGGGTCGTCGATTTCAGCGCCGATTATCGCCTCAACGATCCGGAGGTCTTCGCCCAATGGTACGGCCAGAAACATACCGACCCCGAGCGCTTGGGCAAGGTGGTTTACGGCCTGCCGGAACTGTTCCGACCCCAGATCATCGGCGCCCCGCTTGTGGCCAACCCCGGCTGCTACCCCACGACGGCCATCCTGGCGCTGTCGCCCTTGCTGAAGGCCGGCCTGATCGAGACGGACGACATCATCGTCGATGCCAAGAGCGGCGTCAGCGGCGCGGGCCGCACGCCCAAGCTTACGACGCTTTATCCCGAGTGCAACGAGAGCATTTCGGCCTATAATATCGGCCGCCACCGCCATACGCCGGAAATCGACCAGGTGCTCTCCATAGCGGCTGGCAAGCCTGTCGAAGTAATCTTCACGCCGCAGTTGGTGCCTATGGACCGGGGCATCCTGACTACGGCATACGCCCGGCCAGTCGGGGCGGCGAGCGAAGAGAAACTCATGCAGGCGCTGGCCGCGTTTTACGACGACGAGCCGTTCGTGCGGGTGGTGGAACACTTGCCCGGCACCAAGGATTGCGCCTATACCAATTTCTGCGACATTACGGCCCGGGTGGTCCGCGGCCGCGTGATGACGATCAGTTGTATCGATAATCTGATCAAGGGCGCCGCGGGGGCAGCCGTCCAAAACTTCAATCTCATGTTTGGTTATCCGGAAACGACGGCATTGTAAAAAGGAGAATCGTCATGTCCAAGCAAGTGCCCCAAGGTTTTTCAATGGCCGGCGTCCGTTGTGGGATCAAGCGCGATTCGCAGAAGCTCGACCTCACGCTCGTCGTATGCGACCGGCCGGCAACAGGGGTAGGCGTTTATACGCAAAATCTCGTCTATGCAGCGCCGGTGGCCCTGGACCGCAGCCGCACGCCCAGCGACCGGATCCGGGCGGTGGTGATCTGCTCGGGTGTGGCCAACGCCTGCACCGGCGAGCGGGGCCTGGAAGATGCACGGCAGATGGCCGGCCTTGCCGCGGCCCAGTGTGGCGCGGCTGACGATCAGGCCCTAGTGCTTTCCACGGGCGTGATCGGGGCCTTTCTACCGATGGACCGGATTGCCGAGGGTATTGCAGCCGCGGCCAAGCAGTTGGGTTCATCGCCCGCCCATCTGGAAGCGGCGGCGCTGGGCATGCTCACAACCGATACGGTTACCAAAGTGGCCGGCCGCTTGTTGACCATTGGCGGCCGCAACATGCAAATCACCGGCATGGCGAAGGGGGCCGCGATGATGGGGCCGAACATGGCAACCATGTTGGCATTGATCATGACCGATGCCCCCCTGGGCCCGGCCACGGCCCAGGTTGCGTTACGGGCTTCGGCCGATCTGAGTTTCAACTGCATGAGCGTCGAAGGCCACATGAGCACCAACGACACGGTGTTGCTGGTGGCCAACGGCGCTGCCGGCGGCGCGTCGCTGGCCGGTGCCGACCTGGCGGCCTTCCGCACCGCGCTCGATGAAGTCATGATTGAGTTGGCGAAGGCTATCGCCGGCGATGGGGAAGGGGCAACACACTTGGTGACGGTGGAGATTAGTGGTTGCGTCGATCGCGCCGCGGCTCTGGCGATCGCCAAGAACGTGGCCAACAGCCCCTTGGTCAAGACGGCCATCCACGGAGCGGACCCGAATTGGGGCCGAATCGTTTCAGCGGCCGGTTACGCCAACGTGCCGTTCAACCCACGCGGGGTCACTTTGCACCTTAACGGGCAGCTTCTCTATCGTGACGGCGAGCCGGTGGAATTCGACGCCGCAGCCGTCTCGAAATCGATTCGCGACAGCCGCAACACGCTGGTACAACTGGCCTTTAGCGAAGGCGCGGCCGGCGTGCGCTTCTGGACTGCCGACCTGACTGCTGAATACGTGCGGCTGAACGCCGATTACCACACTTAAGGCATTTCAATTCTCGCTCGCGGACTTCTTTGTCGCGGCCGAAGCAGCAGGCTTCTTTCCGGTCAACGGCGTTGCCAGAGTGATGTCGATGTCTTTGGCCATGCATTCGTTGCCCGCCTTGCCTTCCGCCCCCGTGCCGCGGGCCACGATCTTGGCGCCCGACAGGTCCTTGGCCAAGAAAGTGACCAGGTGTCCGCTGGGACCCGTGCCCTGGATTTCCAGCTTGGAACCGCTTTGGACCATCTTGGGGTTGTGGAACTCGACGTGGATCGTAGGCGTCTCGCCGAGATCGGCATGGATCGTCCGCTCTCCCGCGGTCATCGTAAGGCTCTTCGTGTCGTGCGCCGTGATCCGGGCCACAATCTTTGTCTTCGATCCGCCAGCCGCTGCGGCGGGTTTGCCGCCATTGCCACCATCGCCGGCCTTGGCATCATCATCGGCCAGGGACAAGACGTCGGAATCTCCGGCCGCCTTGGAGGCCTCGATCCGTTCGCCAGGCTGGTCGACGGCCTGATCCTTGTTGCCGCCCTTCTTGGAAGGCGGCTTTCGCTTGTAGGCATAGATGGTCAGATCATCGACTTTGTCGGCCACATTTCCGCTTGGCGTAATTTGGCCGCTAAATTCCACAATGTGGCCGTGACGCAAGTAATCGAGCGTGGCCAGCCCGTGGATCGAAACCTCCGTGGAACCGCCGGACAAGACCAGCCACTGCTTTTGATTCTTGCCCTTGCCCGATTTGCTGGCGGTAACCGTCAGTCCGCCGGGCTTTGCATCAACGATAACGCCGGTTAGAGTGACGTCCGATATCTTGGGCTGGGACGTCGATGGTTGGTGAGGCCGAGCGGCCAAGAGTGAAGTGTCGGGAAGCGGCTCGTCAGCCATTGCATTGGCGGCCGTTGCGAGAACCGAAAAAGCAAGCCCTAAGAGAATACACACTCGGGTCGCGCTGAGTGGTTTCATGGGGAATCCTCCGGTAAATTGAAACGCCGTTGCCCTAGCCCTATCTTAAACCCCCGAGGCCCTATTCGTCCAGCGGTTCTTGAAGGTCCGCTTCCGTAATCATGTTGAATCCTTTGCCCGCAAGCGTTTCCTGCCCCATTTCGATATTGTCGACCATGAGGGCCACCGAGGCCCGGCCGCGGGGACGAACCAGCAACGGGTAGGCCTGGATGATATTGACTTCCGCTTGCAGCAGCGCGGTGCAGATCCTTAAAAGGGCATCGGAACCTGCGGGCAAATCGACACCGATCAAGTCGCTCTCGATGATCGCCAGACCGGCCCGCTCAAGAACCTCGCGGCCTTCTTCCGGGTGGCTCAAAAGGAACCGTACAAAGGCGCACTCCCCGGCATCGGAAATCGAGAGGGCGACAATACGGACCTTGGTGCTTTCAAACCGGCGAATGACCTCTAGGAGTTGCCCAATACGGTTTTCCAGGAAAACGGTAAACTGGCGGATGGCCGGATAGTTCCTGCCCCGCGCGGTGGCAAACTGCGTACCTGCACCCTCGCCAGAACTCATTGCCGTACCCCTACTTTTGAGGATTATCGCGCCGTGATTATTTAATCCAATATAGGAAGCGAGAAAGGTTTCGTCAACTGCCGCAAGAGTTTAGAATCGACGCTGCGCATTATGTCACAGAATTATCCGACCGACACTTAGGCCCCATCATGCTCCGAGAACAGGAAATCGAACTCCGCGTGCGCTACCAGGAAACCGACCCGATGGGTTTCCTCCACCATGCGTGCTATTTTACCTATTTTGAGATCGGGCGAACGGAACTCTTGCGGGCCTCCGGCGGGAACTACCGGCAGATGGAAGCCGAGGGCATGCTGGTCGTGGTGGTACGGGCCGAATGCCGTTTTCATCGTCCGGCCCGCTACGACGACATTTTGCGACTGCGGACCACGGTTGTGCGAGTCACGCCGGCAAAGATCGAGCACGAGTACCGGCTCTTCCGGCAGGACGAATTGCTGGCCGTCGGCAATGTCACGCTGGCCGTGATCGACCGCGAGGGCAAGGTGCAACGCGTGCCGGAGCAGTTTCAGACGGAGGAGTAGGATTTCATGTATCCGGCACACTCCGTGTGCCGTTGCTAAGCGGCACACGGAGTGTGCCGGATACTTTCATTCGTCTTTATCGTCGTCCGGCGGCGGTTCGGTGGCATCCGTCCAATCGCGGCGCTGCCGCGAGCTGGGGATATTCATCGCCTTGCGATACTTGGTCACCGTGCGGCGGGCGACAGTCACGCCGGCCGCAGCCAGGTCCTTGACCAACTGATCGTCGCTCTTGGGGTGCTGTTTGTCCTCGTTGTCGATCAATTCCTGCAGCTTCAGACGGATGGTGTCCCAAGCCACTTCTTCGCCGTCGGCGCTCACCGTGCCACCGCAGAAGAACCGCTTCAAGGGGAAGATGCCGCGCGGCGTCTGGATCCACTTGTCGTCCACTGCCCGGCTGACGGTGGTCACGTGTACGCCGACCTTGTCGGCAATCTGCTGCATCTTCAACGGCTCGATCGCCTCCGGGCCCTTGCTGAGGAACTCGGTCTGGTGATCGACGATCGCTTGGGAAACCCGCGTGAGCGTGCTGCGTCGCTGCTGGATTGAGTCGATAAGCCACTGGGCCGAGTTGATCTTCCGCTTGATGTATTCGCGGGTTGCGTCGTCCACCTGTCCGGCGGCGAACAGCTTGCGGTAGTGCGGACTGATATAGAGGCTGGGCGTGCGGCCGTCTTCCAGGCGGACTTGATACTTGCCGTCTTCGCCTAATTCGACGAAAACGTCGGGGGTGACGGGCGGAACGGGCGCGTTGTTGTAGTTGGCCCCTGGCTTGGGATTGAGCTTCCGCAGTTCGGCCAGGGCCTGCTGGATCAACTCGATCGAGAAACCGGTACGACGGTTGATCACCGGCAGGCGGTTGTGTTCGAGGTCCTCCAGGTGCGAGGTGATGAGCGTTTGCAACTGCTCGAACAGCGGCATGCCCGGCGTCAACTGCAACAGCAGGCATTCGCGCAGGTCGCGGGCAGCCACGCCCGGCGGGTCGAGTCTCTGCACCACGGCCAGGGCACGCTGCGCCAGGGCAATGTCTTCCTTCGTCGCGTCCAGCCCCAAGAGATCTTCCACGCGGCCTTGCAGATAGCCATTGGAATCCAGGCTGTAAATGATCCGCTCGCACATCGCCCGCAAGGCCGGTTCGATTTCGAACCAGCCCAATTGGTCGCGGAGATAATCCTGCAAAGACTGCGGCCGGGCGATCATGTTCGCCATGGCGTCGAGCTTCCGCTCGCCCGCCTCTTCCGTTTCGCCGCGTGAGGGACGCGAGTGCTCCTCGAAATGATCGGGCCACTCCTCGTCCATCTTCATCAAGCGCTCGAAATCGGCCTCATTGCTGGTCGTTTCGTTGATGACCAGTTCGCGTTCCTCTTCGGAGGGCGCGTCGGGCGAATCCTGCACCTCGCTTTCCGCGCTGCTCTCCGCAGGCAGATCGGGATCCTCCTCCAGCAGATCGAGCACCGGGTTTTCCGAGATTTCCTGCTCGATCCGTTCCTGCAAGGCAAGGATGGGCAGTTGCAGGATCTCCATCGACTGGATCATCCGCGGCGCCAGAATCATCTTCTGTTGCTGCGTCAACCGCATGCCTTGATCGAGAGAAAGTCGCATAAAACTATACCTAATCGGTAATTAAAACGCCTGCCGGCCGGAAAGGGCATCGGCCAGCACTTCCTTGTTAGCAAATTCTAGCATGCTGCCGCTGGTAATTCCACGCGCCAGACGCGTAACTCGTGCGGGAGTATCACTCAAGAGGTTCGAAATATACAAGGCCGTCCCGTCGCCCTCAGTTGTCGGGTTGGTGGCCATGACGATTTCGCGGATAGCGCCACCGCGGACCCGATTGACCAGGGCGTCGATGGTCAACTGTTCCGGCCCCATCCCTTCCAGGGGTGCAATTCGTCCCAGGAGAACGTGATACAGGCCGCGATATACGCCCGCCTGCTCCAACGCCATCAGGTCGCGCGGCTGCTCCACGACGCAAATCACCTCGCGGTTGCGGCTTGCATCGCGACAGATATCACACTCCTCCTGCTCGGCCAGATTGTAGCAGTTGCGACAGTAACGCACGTTCTCCTTGACGTTGCGGATGGAATCGGCCAGAGCCAGGGCCTCGGTGCGGTTGAGTCGCAGCACGTAATACGCCAGCCGCTCGGCTGATTTCCTGCCGATACCGGGCATCTTGGCAAATTCATTGATCAGTTCTGTTACCGAGCGGGTCAGTTCAGGCATGGGTGGCTCTCCTACGGTTGCTGGGGTTCCACGCCGCTGATTTTCTCCAGGGCTTCGCGGATGCCCGGCAATTGCATGCCCCCGGTGATTTCCTTCAGCGCGTCGGAGTGTAGTTGCTTGCCCTTGCTCACCGCCTGGTTGATGGCGGCGATCAACAGATCTTCCAGCAATTCGCGGTCGCCGCGGGCGATGAGTTGCGGATCGATCTTGCAGTGCAGAACTTCCAGGGCGCCGTTGATCTCGATTTCCACCATGCCGCCACCGGCAGACCCCGTGGTCCGTCGGTTCTTCAGATCCGCGCCCAGTTTCTCCAGTTGCCCGCTGAATTCGCTGGCCTGCTTCAAGATCGAACCGAAATTGCCAAGCCCTGGAAACATGACTTATCCTTTGTGCGGTCAGAAATGATGTGCTGCGAACCCGAGGAAGGAACTCGTATTATTCCGGACCGTTCATCCTATAACGCTCTTGCTGAAAGGCTATCCCTCTTCGACGACGGTTGGTTGAGCACCGAACAACTCGCTCGCACGCTTGACCAGCGGGTGGCCGGCAACCTCCATGAGCCGTTGATGCGGAGACACTACGGGCCGGGCGGGCAATGCGGCTGTTGCGGTCTGCGGTGCGGCCTCCAAGAGCTTGAAATCGACCCGGATCGCCTGCCCGGTGACATCCTTCAGGGCCTGCTCGAATCGCGCGACCTGCTCGGGCCGTTGGCAAGCCGTCCTGAAAAAGGCGTGCTCTGCCGCAAAGATGATCGTCAACCGATTGATTCCGGACACCTCCAGCCGATTGAACTTCTTGGCACTATCCGCCGCCATACCGGAGATTTTCTCGATTGCCCGCCGCCAGGTCTCGGCAGCGTTGGCAGCATCGAGTAGGAAAGCCGCGTCGGCCGGCGAATCGACATCATCGGCGGATTCAGCGACTGCAGGCTCTATTGGCTGGGACGGGGGGGAAATGGCGGCCGGTTCATACTTTTTTTTTGCAGTGGTAGACGGGGCCTCCGAGCTAACCCGGGGGGCGACGGCCGTCGGCGCGGGCGCGAACGACACCACCCCAACAGCCCCGCTTCGCGCCGTGGGCGGAGCGATCGCCAGCGGTTTGCCCGTCTGCAACTGCAGGATCAAGCTGGACAATTCCTCCAGGTCTTCCAAGTTGCAAATCCGCACCAAGGCCAGTTCGGCAAGGATCCGGGCTTGCGTGCTATATCTCATGCGTGCCAGCGTTTGGTCGAGAATCTGCATCACGGCCAGGATCGTCTGCAAGCCGAACCGCCGTCCGGCGTCGATGACCTCCGCACTGCTGCTCGGCGAGGTGTACAGAAACGTATCGGCCGGGCAGCCGACCGCGGCAACCATGCAATCGCGGAAGTAGCCGAAGAGTTGTTCGACCAACTGGGGCACGTCGACACCTTCCTGCGCCGTCGCGCTCAGCTCGCTCATTGCAGCCGCGGCGTTCCGCTCAACCAAGTGCTTCACCATGGCGGCCAATCGCTGATCGCCGGCGGTACCCAGCATGCCGTGAACATCGGCCACCGTGATCCGTTCCGGAGCGAACGACAAAAGTTGTTCAAGCAACGACTGGCTATCACGCATTGAGCCAGCGGCCCGGCGGGCGAGGACCTCCAATGCATCATCCTCGGCTTGCACCCCCTCGGCTTCGACGATTTGCCGCAGCCGGTTGAAGATCGATTTCGTCGAGATGCCGGCGAAATCGAACCTCTGGCAGCGCGAGAGGATTGTGATCGGGATCTTGGTGGCCTCGGTTGTACAAAAGATGAATTTAACGTGCTCGGGCGGTTCCTCCAGCGTCTTCAGCAAGGCGTTGAATGCCTCGCGGGTGAGCATGTGGACTTCATCGATGATGTATACCTTGAAGCGGGCACGACTGGGCCGCACATTGACGTTCTGCCGCAGTTGGCGAATTTCGTCGATGCCTCGATTGCTGGCGCCGTCGATTTCCAAGACATCCACGTCATCGCCGCCGCTAATGCTCTGGCAACTATCGCACTTATTGCAGGGTTCGGCCGTGGGTCCGTTTACGCAATTGAGGGCCTTTGCGAAGATGCGGGCGGTTGACGTCTTGCCCGTGCCGCGGGCACCCGTGAAGAGGTACGCATGGCCGACGCGGTGCGTAGTGATGGCATTGGAGAGGGCCTGTGAGACGTGCTCCTGGCCGATCAACTCACCAAAGGCCTGCGGCCGATAGCGCCGGGCGACGACAACATACGACCGCGCTGGTTCAGAATGAAGATCGGAATCGGACATTGGGCAATCCGTCGCGGCCAAATGAAACCAAATCCGAAATCCGAAGCACGAAATTCGAAACAAATCGGAAAGGAAAAAATTCCCAAAAGGGCTTTACCCTTGAATTTGTTTCGGATTTCGGATTTTTCTCTGCCTTGCCGGTCCCCGATGAGGAGCCCACCGCACCTGGAACGAACTGCTTATGGCTGCTTCGTTTCCGACCTGACCAGGTTCACAGGGCCCCATTACGGGGGCTCCTCATCGGAGACCGGCCTGAGACAACAATAATTCTGGCGTTTGGCACGCAATTGTCAAGCGGGGGCAAGTGCGACAAGATTTCTACAATTCCGGCAGCAGAAGCTTCCGTCAGACTTCCTCTTCGGGGATGACTCGTCCGGCACGACTGTCTTCAAGACCCGCTTTGATTGCCTGACGGACATAGATCCGGTACATCAAGTCGTCCCAGGTAGCCTTATCGGGCAATTCGTCCACGAGTCGATGAGCCTCGCTTTTTACACTCGCGTTTTCCATTTCAGATTCTCGCGTTTTTTGGGTCTAGTACAAGCCGTTAATCAGACGTTTCTCGATCCTGTGCTTGGCCGAATGCAGACCCCGGACAGCCGCGTCTCACTAAGTGCCATTCTACCCTGAAATTCGCAAGAGGAAACTGGGCAAGGCATTCCCCGAAAGGCGGGGATTTCATCGACTTTCGTCTTGTTGCCCGGGAGGCTCGTCGATAGGATATCCTCCCGCTTCGTCATGCCCGCTGGAAAGGTCCTTGAATTGCCCGCAAATTCGGATACACAATCTGAAGCAAGTCCGTCGCAGGCCCGCGCTCGCGTTCCGCTAAGCAGATTGCCGGCAACGCCCGCACTCCGCCCGGCAGCTATCGAGATCTCGGTCGTTTTCTCGGACCAGCAGACACCGCACGCCGTTTCGGCGCAACGATACCATCGGGCGTCCACGCGTGTACGGCGGATTCTCTTTCCCTTGGCTGCCTTGGGCCTGGCGCTGGTGACCGCCTGCGGGATCGTGGAGGTCGGCCTGCGACTCTGCGGCTTCGGCCACAACTATACCAATCCCATGGGCTCGTTCTTCGAGCCTGACAGCGAACTGGGCTGCCACGGCAAGGCGAACTTTGTGGGCCGCTTTCATCGCACCGACTTCGACGTGGTGGTCGAGCACGACGCCGACGGCTTCCGCCGCAACGAATTGCCGCCCGATCCGGCAGCCCGGCATGATATCTACGTATTGGGCGACTCGTTCGTCTGGGGGTATGGTGTGGGGCAGCACGATTTGCTTACGAACCAGATGCAGCGGCAGCTCGGCGGCTGGCGGGTTCACAACCTCGGCCTGATCGGCGCCGGCACGGTCGAGGAGTACTTGCTCTTCCAGAAGCATGTCATCGATCGGCTCCGGCCCGGCGATGCCGTACTATTGGTCTTTTTCAACAATGATTTCGGCGACAACATCGGATTGCATTCCACCGGCCGGGTATGCGCCACGATCGACAACGGAGAGGTCCGCGTCGTGCGGCCCGCCCGTGCTTCCACCATGCGGCAGTGGAAGAACTGGATGAAAGATACATCCTACGTCTTCAATCTGGCGGCATACTGCGCGGATTGCTACAAGCAAAACAGCTTGTTGAAGACCCTTCCCGACCGGGCCACGCGCCCCCTGCCGTCGCCCGAGCAAGTTCGGGCCGACACGTGCGACAGCAGTCCCGCGGTGCAGATCACGCGGCACTACTTGTCCGAATTAAGCGATGCCTGTCGTGCCAAACAGGTCCGCTTCCTGATCGCCTATGTGCCCGGCCAGGCCGAACTGGGCGAGGACGACGTGACTTCCACAAGCGATCTTAGCCTGCCCGAAGAGGTTGCTTGCCGGCAGGCATTCGGCCGTATCGCCCGCGACCTGGCCATCGAAACGATCGATCTCACCAGTCCGATGGTCGACGCCAAGCGCGTCGGCCGCTTCGATCGCGTGACCTTCCCTCACGATTTTCACTGGAACGCGGCTGGCCACACCCTCGCCGCCGAGGCGATTGCCGCGGCTTTCGCCGCGACCGGGCAGTAATCCGCAGCGTCAGCGATCGACATCCCAGCGAAATTCGCATCGGGAACCTTTTGGGATCGTCGCGTGTCGGTATATTATATCTATCAGGAGACACTTTCTTCATTGCTCTTTGCTGGGGGTCACATGAAACTTGCTGAAGCCCTATTGCTGCGGGGTGATATCCAGAAGAAGCTCGCTTCACTCCGCGAGCGGATCGGTCGCAACTGCCTTGTGCAGGAGGGAAACGCACCGTACGAAGATCCGAACGCTTTGCTTGGCGAAGCCGCAGGGGTCGTCGATGAATTGGAGAAACTGGTTGTCGCGATCAACGTCGCGAACCTCAAGCACGCGTTGCCGGATGGCCGCACATTGACGGCAGCCATCGCCCGGCGGGAGAGTCTTGTCCAGCGACATTCGCTGCTCCAGGCTGCGATCGAGTCGACGCAGAAGGAGCCGGACCGGTACAGTGTGCGCGAAATCAAATGGGTGGCGACCATCGAAGTCGCCAAGTTGCAGCGCCAGGTCGAGGATTTGGCCAAGCAGATCCGGGAACTGAATGCCCAGATCCAGGAGACGAATTGGAAGGTGGACTTGTGAGAATGCGGGATGCCGGGCGAGCGTGGGACCCCGGCACGGGGCCGGGGGGTCGAAAACATACTGGGCCCGATCTGGCACGCGCGGTGGGCAGCGCAAACGTTAAGCAACTTCGCCCATTAATGTGTACCGCTTAGCTGTTAGACCTCAATCAGCACTACCACACGCTGACGGCATCCCCTCCTCACAACCTTCATTTGGCCAACAACTCGAACTTGCCAAAATCGATGCTGCTACCAAATTGCTCAGGATCGGGCTGAAACTACTTGGTTTTCATGCCTTTTGACTTCTGCCGCGTCCCGGCGTAAAGCTCAAGGACCTCCATCTGCGGGCGGTCCTTGCCCTTGCGCGGTTCAGCCGATAGCGGATAATCGCCCCACCAAGGCCCGGCCGCCCAGTACGTGCCGCCGATCCCGTTCTGCTTCATCGCGGCCAGAAAGTTGTCCAGCACCACCAACCAGCGCGGATCGTTGTCGGGCACGCCGAACTCGCCGATGAAACCGCGGACCTTGTGCTCTTTCAACCACTCCACGAACGGCCCCAGACGCTCCACGCCAAGGTTCGGAGTCGCCCCGCCTTGATCGTAGCTTTGCCGATACGTGCCCGAGCTGTCACGGTCGAAGTATTGATGCGCTTCGTAGACGAGGTTGTCGGATGGGTCTTTGAGGACCAGTTTATCGTTGTTTTGTTTCCAGGAATGCGCGCCGCTCCAGCCATCACCGCAGACGCTGATCGTGTGTTTCACGTCCACCGTCCGAATCGCGTCGACTGCCGCCTGGGCCGCAGCCGGCCAGAGTCCGCCCGTATCGTGCGGTTCGTTCATGAGCCCATAGGCGAAGATGGCCGTTTCAGGCCGGTAGTGCGCGGCCATCTTCTTCCAGAAATCGGCGAAGGCCGCGTGAGGCACGTCGCGCGTGCCGATGAGCTTGTCGCGGTAGCGGGCATAGTTGTGGACATCGAGCAGGATCTTGAGATGCCGATCGCGGGCCAAGCCGACGGCGTCGTCCAGTCGCTCCAGTTCCACCGTGTCGAGCGGTCCCAGCAGCTTGGGCTGCAGGCGTTCCCAGCGGAACGGCAAGCGGACCACCGTGAGTCCCTTGGCCTTGCAATAGTCGAATTGCGGCGGGCCGGGATAGACGTAATCGCGGCCATACACGCCCGGCAGGCCGCCAAAATCGCCGCTTGCCAGATTGACACCGACCATGGCCGCTTCCAAGGGTACGCGGCTGGAAACACCCTGGGGCGCGGCGGCGCGAACCTCTTGTGCGGCACGGAGCGTCTCGCCAGCCAGCGACAGAGCGATGAACAGGGAAAGAAAAAACAATCGGTGGATGCGCATAAGTGAGGTTTCTATTACGAAAAACGGCTCTTCCGCTTTTAGGTACAGACCGGTCGGGAGAATGCGCTGGAGTCCCGCTTTTAGGCGGAATGCCGCCCGATTCCGCCTGAAGGTGGGACTCCAGCGGACGTTTGCACCTAAGAGCGGAAGAGCCCGAAAAACTTATCGAGCCAACTTCTTCAATTCGGCGTCAATCTCGCTGATTTGGATGTTTCGACTCACGACCTTCCCCTGGGCATCGACGAGGATCATGGTCGGCACGGTGACGATCCCCAGGGCATTAGCGACGGAGCTGTCCTGACCGCCTTCTTCGTAGATCTGCGGCCAGGGCAAGGGATTCTCGCCCAGGTAGCTCTTCAACGTCTTGGCATTGGCATCGACACTGATACCGATCACGGCAAACGAATCGCGGTACTTCGTGGCCAACTCCTTCAGCGTCGCCATGTTGTTCTTCGCCGATTCGGACCATGTGGCCCAGTACTGGACGAGCACTACCTTGCCACGATAGGAGGCCAGATCGACCGTCCCGCCGTCAAGGCCCTTGCCGTTCAGGTTCAGGAGCGTGCCCACGGAATTGATGCGGCGGGCAGCGCCGGCGGCCCGCTTGGCCTGCGGCGCATCGGCAAACTCGCGGCCGAGCCGCTCGTACCACTTCTTGGCGTCGTCGTCTTCCCCCCGATACTCCCGCTCGATGCCCAACTGTAGCATGGCCTCGGCCGTGTCGGGACTCGAGGGATAGTCGGAAACAAACTGTTCGAGGTTCTTCAATCGCTCGGCCTGAATCTTGGGCACGTCGGCCTTCGGCGCGGAGATCGCCCGGGCGTAGCTGGCCATCAGCAGCCGCAGGCGGATATAGGCCGCCAGGTTTTTGTCCGTATCCTTTTGTGCGTTCTCCCAGAGGGCTTGCAAACGCCGTTCGCCGTCGGCCAACTTGCCCGTCTGCACACCCGCACTAAGCGCATCGGCCAACTGCTGCAGCCAGGAGACGCGTTCTTCCGCGGTCTTGGCCTGGTCGACGAGTTTCTGGATGACCTCCACCCGCCGCGGATCGCCCGGTTCGAGGGCTTGTATTTCGGTGATCATCTTCTGCGACTCCTCGCTGGGGCCACCGGTCACGCTGCCGGCCCGAGCGGCCTGGGCCGCTTGGAAGAAGAACCCCAGCGCGGCTACCTCGGGCTGGCCTTCGCCGTTGATGGACGGTGGATCGATGGTCTTCCATGTGCCGCCCACGTGGACCAGCGTGCCGATCTGCACCTGGATATTTTTGTTGCCCGACTGCACGATAGCCACGACGTTCTCGTAGACCTCGATATCGCGGGTCGATCCATCGGTACCGGCCGGCACAATGCCGGGTCGGCTGCCGCTGAATTGCATCCATTTCGATTCCGGCGTGATGCTCTTCTGGGCGTCGGCCATGGTGCCGAAGTCGATGGCTGCCTTGACGATCTTGGCGGCTACGGCTTCGCTCTTGGCCTTGCCCAGCCCTAGCGACTGGAGTTCCTGCGAGGAGAGCAAGACACGTGCGAAGCGGCTGCTGTCGCGATTGGCCACCGCGGCCACGATTTCCGCGCTGGCCTCTTCCGCCGAGATAACTTTCCAGGCCGTCAGCCTGCCGTTTCCAACCGTGTCGACACCCCAGCGCGTACCGGCCGTATTGAGCCAGCGGAACTCGTCCTTCTTGCCCGTCGGGCGGGTAGCCATGTCCCGATAGACTTCCACGCCGTCCTTGTAGAAACTCCACTGGTCGACCACGTTGTCGTCGTTGGTATCGAGGAACTTTCGCAGGATGATTCCGTCGGGGCTCTCGACAATCCAGCCCATGTGCCCGTCGACTTTCTTGACCGAAACCTTGCAGCGCGGCACGTCCTCGGACTTGGGGCGATCGTAATCGACCCCTTCTTGGCTTGGGTTAACTTGCAGGATTTGCGCGGCGGTTGCGCTGGCAGCCCGCGCCGGTGTCGAGCCATATAGGGCGGCTGAAACGTAAACCAAACAGCCCAAAACGGCATGGAACGTTCGATTCATGATCTGATCCTTAGGGAATTCTAGGGACAATCCTAACATGGTCGGATTTCTTGGCCAGGAGGTCAAGCCCGAATCGTCCGGGCAATAGGTAACTTCCCTAGTTTACCTAACCGTTACGACCGTAACGAAGTACGCGGAAAATCTTGCCCAGCAGGCATAAGCGGTCGATTTGCCAGCAGGGCGGGGACCGATCCAAAACACTACACGGGTGCTCATAGTACCGGCTTCGGGCCAGCCGCAGAAAATAACCTACCTGCGGCTGTACATGGTTTTCAACCTGTCGTGACAGATTACAAATCTATCCTACGGGTATTGTATTTCCTGCGGCTTGCCTAAAGCCGGCAAAGGGAAAATGCCAAGGATGTTCAAGATGCTACGCATTCTACAATCGCTGCTGGCGTTGATCAGTCTTCTGCTGCTCGCATGGCTGGCGGCACGGGCCAACGCGGCGACCTTCCAAGATCCCGATGATCCGGCCTGGAAGAGTGTTCCTGTTGAACCGGCGGCCTGCCCGCGGCCGCGGCTGCTGACGGTCCCTCGCTGCCTGACCCCGCCCCCGCAACCAGGGACCCATTTTCAGGGGCAGCCGTTTGCCTATGGTTACTTTGGCGCCAAGGCACAGCCGGCGGCCGCTTTTCATCGTAAATGGAACGGCGATTGGTTCCAATGGACCATCGGCCGGGCGGATTGAGAGGCAGATATATCCACCCATCCTACTCCCACGCCGGCCAATAATCCGCCACCGGTGCAACCACCGTCACCATCTGCCGCGTTTCCGGATCGCGAAACGCCAGGCTCCTCGCATGCAACGCAATGGCCTGCAGCCGCTCATCCTCGAACGGCGGTCCAAAGGCCACGGTCGATCCGTATTGCTTGTCCCCCAGCACGGGGTGGCCGCGGGAAGCGGCCTGCACGCGAATCTGGTGCGTGCGACCGGTTTCCAACTCGATCTCCAGCCAAGCGCCCCACTCGAAGGCGTGGAGCACGCGATAGTGCAGAGCTGCCTGCCGGCCTTCCGGATGGCCGACGCCGACGATCTCGGCCCGCGGTTCGCCAGCAACCTTGTAGATGGAATCTTCCCAGCGGCCGGAATCCGGTGAAACCGCTCCTTGGACACAGGTCCAATAAGTCTTATGTACCCGGCGATTTTCGAACTGCGCGCCGAGCTTGCGCGTGGTGCGCAGGTCCTTGGCGAAAATGATCGCGCCCGTCGCCGGACGATCGAGCCGGTGCGGCACGCCAACGTAGACCTGTTCCGACGGGCAATTCCCGCCGAGATAGGCTTTTATGCGGACCTCAAGGCTGTCGATCCCCGGCGGGGCTTGAGTCAGCACGCCCGGCGGCTTGTTGACCACCAGACAGCCGTTTTGTTCGTAAAGGACATCGAAACCGAGGGGAGCGAACATAAGGCGTTGAGGGTAGAGAAGGACCGCGGAAATCAAAATCCGAAATTCGAATATCAAAATCCGAAACAAATCGGAAATACAAAAACCAAAGGCTCAAAACTCGGCTGTTTCGGTCATTCCCTTATTCGTGCTTTGAACTTGTTTCGGATTTCGATATTCGGATTTCGGATTTCAAACTTCCCTTAGGCGTATCTGGCCATGAGTTGGTCGACCATCCACGGCGAGATGCGGTTCAGTAGCACGAGGACCTTCCCCCAGAGATACGGCGTGATTTCGTGGCTGCCGCGGCGGATCGCACGGACCGTGGCACGGGCAACCGTCTCGGGAGTGACGGCCGTGTGTTCCGGCCATTTGGGACCGCCTTTGCTCTCGAGAACACGATCAAAGAACTCGCTACTTGTGGTGCCGGGGCTGACCACCAGCACGTCAATGCCGGCGGAAGAGAACTCGGCCCGGATCGACTCGCTGAATCCATGTACGGCGAACTTGCTGGCGGCGTATTCGCTGTTGTACGGCACGCCACGGCGACCGAGGATCGAACTGACGTTGACGATAATCGGCCGCCGGCCTTCTTTCAGCAAGGGCAGGGCGGCGCGGGTCATTTCAACCAGGGCGAAGAAGTTGACCTCCATCAACCGCCGCACTCGCTGGGGATCGGCCGTCTCGAACGGCCCGATAGCGCCCACGCCCGCGTTGTTGACGAGAATGTCGAGGCCGCCGAAATGCGTTTGGGCCGCTTCAAAGCACCGCGCCCGGGCAGCCGGATCGGTGACATCGCCGACAACGCATACGACATTGCCGTGGTCTGACTCGATCTCCTTGGCCAGCGTCTGCAAACGATCTTCGCGCCGGGCCAGGGCGACGACTTTGCCGCCTTGCCGCGCAAGTTCCTTCGCGATCGCCCGGCCGATGCCGCTGGACGCGCCCGTTACGATTGCTCGGCTTCCTTCGATTTTGCGTCTGGACATATTTCTGTACTCATCACGCTCCGCGTGATGGAAAAACCTGCGCGTCAGGGTCCGTGATGACGAAAAACCTCACGGCGGACCGTGAGGAGTACGATGCAGGCCCATTATGGCTTTGGCGACGCCCGATGGCAAGCCGGTCGTGCCCGTTCACTGTATTGCCCATTCATTGGGGCATGCGATCGGTCTCGATCGGTTCGCGGTCGGGCACGGCCGCCAGAAACTTTTCAAAATCCTCGCGGCGGCCGCCGGCCGCTTCGCTACGGAGGTATTCCAGCGTCCGAAGGGCTGCCATCTTCTCGGCGGCAGCGCTGGCCAAAAACTGGTCAATGGAGTACCCTTCGCGCTCCACCAGTTCTTGGATGCTCCGATACAATGAATCGGGAAGTTGGAAGGTCACGTTGCTCATTGCTTACGGTTCTCGCCGATCATTTTCAGAAAATCGCAGGGCGTCATGGCCTTGATGCCTAATTTCTCGCAGCCACGGAAATCCCGGCCGTTGTGCGTTACGATATACGGGCAGTTGGCGGCGAATGCCAATTCCACAATCATATCATCGCCCGGATCGGAAAGAAACGGCCGCCAAAGAAAATATATGTCTTGCAACCACGCATTGGCGGCAAGATATCGCAAAAAACCGAGGACTATCTCTACCGTCTGACCCGGCGGCCGATGCTCCGGCCGGGTCAAAACGTCCTGCCATTCGGTATAAAGCGCGACGGAAAGGCCGATTTCGAAGTCTGGTGAAGGAATGGATCTGACCAGCGCAAAGCTTGCCCCACGGCGCGACCGCGCCGCGGCCACCAACACTGACGTATCGAAAACAACGCGCATAGCGGCTCACGAAAATTTGCAGATCAGACGGCCAATTATGACCGACGTTCGACCGGATGACAACCCCGTCGTCTCCAATTCGGCGGACGCACTGTCTTTTGCAGGTTCTTTCGACCTCACTGGCAATTTCGCGCCGGAAATCGCATACTCGCGAGGTTCATTTCCAACTTTCCGAAGGTCGAGTAATGTCTATCGTGCTGCCATAAGATCAAATGCCGATCGCCGAAAAATTAGAGGTCATGGAGTCCCTTTGGGTGGAATTATCGCGACGCCCTGCTGAATTGCCTTCGCCGTACTGGCCCCGGGAATGTTCTCGCCGTGCGCAAGCGACATGCGGATGAGCACAAGGAACAGTTCCTCGATTCGGACGACGCGAATTCGCGGCTTCGAAAGGATACCCGTGGGAATCCGGCGGCTTGAGATTGCCTAACCGGGCTTGCTCGGCGGCTTTCGATTCTAAGAAAGCGCGGTTGGATTGGGCGACTACTTTCTCAGTTCGATCGAGGGGGACTTTGCCGGAACGGAGAAACCTCCGCCCCGGCCGCTCGGACCACAAAGAACCAATGGTTAATTGTCACAAGAAGAGCAGGCGGCTAAACCGCATCCCGCCCAACTTCGTCTCTTGGGGGCTCTGCCGCTCGCGCACGATATTCTGGGAAAGCGCTAATGTAGTCCCTGCCAAACCCTTTAACCCAAACGCACCGTTCGTCCATTCGCTTCGCCTTGATCACTGTCTCTCGATGGGAGGGAATGAAGCCCTCGCCTTCAGGCGAAACCTTTAGGATACGTTAGACGTTGTTGTGCGAGGGAATTCCGTCTTGTGGTTATGTGTTTTCTCGAAAAGGCTCGA
>Ga0181520_10002409_pt1 | contig 34733 bp, 28 predicted proteins | sample PEATcosm2014_Bin_29_FD_132451 | JGI IMG/M metagenome (GOLD analysis project Ga0181520, IMG submission 132451) | Peatland microbial communities from MTU Mesocosm Facility, Houghton, MI, USA - PEATcosm2014_Bin02_30_metaG | ecosystem: Environmental > Terrestrial > Soil > Wetlands > Peat | place...
GAGCCGACTACCTCAGCGACTCCATCCCAATTGCCTCCTTCTGGCTCCGCCACCAATCCCGCCAGACCGGGGTCAACGCCTACGCCCAGGCCCCGTAACCTAACAAAGTGCGGAATGCACCCCCTCTTTCCGGCGTGCCGTCGCGGAATTAGGATAATTGCGTTGTCCTTTGCCCGCCCGATGTCCTGCCACCGAGGAGACCCACGTGAAAAAGACTCTCGATCTGCTGTGGAGTTGCGTCGTGCTATGGTCCGCCTGTGCGGCAAGCGCCGCCGAGCCGTCTGAGGTCCAGGCGGGGCCCAAGCCCGCGGATCGGCACGTCATTCTCATCACCCTCGACGGCTATCCCGCCTGGCTGTGGCGCGACGAATCGGTGCCGGCGCCCAATCTGCGCCGGCTCGCCCGAGAGGGGGCCGTGGCCCAGGCCATGACCGTTTCCAACCCTTCGATCACTTGGATCAACCACACCACGCTGGTGACCGGCGTGACGCCGCGCCGGCATGGCGTGCTCTACAATGGCCTGTTGGTGCGTCAGGGCCCCAACCAGGCGCCGAAGATCGAGCCCTGGGTGGACAAGGACCGGCTGGTCTTTGCCCCGACGCTCTACGACCTGGCCTTTCAGGCCGGTTTGACCACCGCCGAGGTCGATTGGGTCGCCGTGACCCGCCCGGGGACCATTAACTGGAGCTTTGCCGAAATCCCCCACGCCGACGGCCGCGTGGAGCAAGAGATGATCGCCGCCGGCATCTTGCGGCCCGAGCAGATCGGCTGGTTCAATGGGCCGGCCCGAAAGAACATGATATGGCACGACGCGGCGTGGACCAAGGCCACGAGTTTCATCTTCCAAAAGCACCAGCCCAACCTGCTCTTGTACCATCAGCTCAACCCTGACGCCATCCATCATCAATATGGCCCCGGCTCGCCGGCCAGCTATACGGCGCTCGGCTATGCCGACGCCTTGGTGGGCGAGTTGCTAAAAACGGTGGACCAAAGCGGCGCCCGCTCGCGGACCACGATCTTCGTCGCCAGCGATCATGGCTTCAAGAAGGTGGCCAAGATCATTTATCCCAACGTGGTGCTGAAACAGGCCGGCCACTTGCAGGCGTCCGGCGCGACGATCGGCCGCCACGATGCCGTGGCCGTGGCCGAGGGCGGAATGGCGTTTGTCTATCTGACCGACCGCCGGCGCAAGGCCGAGTTGCTTCCCGGACTGAAAAAACTGTTCGCCGCGGCGGAAGGCGTCGCCAACGTGTACGACGGCCAGGAAGGCCCGGCCTTTGGCATGCCCCGGCCGGAAGAAAACCCGGGCATGGGCGATCTGTTCCTCTTTGCCAAGACCGGCTACGCCTTCAAGGGCGAAGCGCAGGGCACGGCGGCCGTCGCTCCCACGCAAGGATATCTCGGCACGCATGGCTATCGGGCCGACGACCCCGACATGGACGGCATCTTCATCGCCAGCGGCAGCGGCATCAAACCGGGCGTGTCGTTGCGGCGCGTGGCGAACCTGGACGTGGCGCCGACGATTGCCCGCCTGCTGGGCCTGAAAATCCCCCGTCCCGACGGTCGCGTATTGACGGAGATTCTCGCGGAAAGCGACGCGTCGAAAGCAGAACGCGGAGAGCCGGCCGGTTCTCGTTAATCTCAAATCATCAATTTCCGATCTCAAATCGGAAATCTCATTGCCCCGAGGGATGCCCCCATGTGGCGATTCATCCTGATCCTAGCGTGCTTCGTTGTCTCTGCCGCCGGTGCAGCCGCCGCTGAGGCCCCCGCGTTCAACCAGTTTTTGGCGACCATGGGGGTGCCGGTACCGCCCGGCGGGGCGCCGACCGTGAGCCTGGAGAGTGCCCGCCAGGATTTCGGCCGCCTCACGATCAACGCCTCCTGCCACACGCACACGCCGCTAAGGATTGGCCCGCAAACCTATGCCCAAGGGCTCGGATCGCATGCCAACGGGCGAATCGTGTTTCGTCTGGACGGGACCTTTCGTACTTTCGCGGCCGACGTCGGCATCGACAACAACGACGACACCCAAAGGGGCGCCGCCGTGGCCAGCGTCGCGTTCGCGGTGAAAGGCGACGGACGCCTCTTGGCCCAAACGCCCGTCTGCCGCTTCGGCCAGCCGCCGCGGCATATCGAGGTGAGCGTGGAAAACGTCCGGCAACTGGAACTCATCATTACCGATGGCGGCGATGGCGTGAGCTACGATCAAGCCGATTGGGCCGACGCCAAACTGCTCGCCGGCGAGGGCCGGCAACTGCAACTGAGCGACGTGGTGCGCGAAACCAGCCCGTTTCTCAGCCAAACCCGGTTGCCGGGCTCGTTTCGCTATGCGGGACAACCGTCCGAGACGCTGCTGAAGACTTGGGCCCGCACGGAAAAGCCGCCGGTGCAGACGGCCGGCCGGCGGATCCATGAAACCACGTGGCAGGAGCCGGACGGCCTGGCGGCCACCTGGCATGCCGAAGTTTTTCTGGATCGCCCGGCGGTCGAGATGCGTTGGATCTTCGAGAATCGCGGCCGGCAAGCGAGCAAAACGCTAAGCGACGTATGGCCGCTCGATCTCACGAGCACCTCGGGCCAGGCCCGGCTCATCCATAGCAGCGGCGGCTTGACCGGTCCCGGCGACGGCGGGCCGGTGGGGTTCGTCGTTTCGGAATCCGATCCGGCCAAGGGCATCGCGCTCTCCGCTGCGGGCGGCCGGTCGTCGAACAGGGATCTCCCGTTCTTTGTCCTCCACGACGAAGCCTCGGGCGGCGGCATTTTCGTCGGCATCGGTTGGTCGGGACAATGGCAGGCCGATTTTCGCCCCGACGCAGCCGGCGGCAAGGTGCGCATCACGGCCGGCATGTCGGATACCAGTATCGCCCTGCCGGCCGGCGAGCGGATCTGCTCGCCCAGCATCCTCGTCGGCGCCTACTCCGGCGACCACCAACAGGGCTGCAACGCCTTGCGGCGAATCCTCTACGACCATTACGTCGCTCGGCTGGGCGACAAGCTGCCCCAGCCACCGGTCTCCTGGAACCACTGGTTCACGTTCGGAAACGACATCAGCGAGGAAATGCTCGCTCGCCAGGTGGAAGCAACCGCGGGACTCGGCCTGGAATACTTCTGCATTGATTCCGGTTGGTTCGATGGCGGATTCACGGCCGGCGTGGGCAATTGGACCCTCGATCGCCGCAAGTTTCCCCACGGCCTGGGCCCCATCGGAAAGCTCGCGGCCAAAAAAGGGATGAAGCTGGGCTTGTGGTTCGAGACCGGCCAGGCATTCGCCGGCACGCGACTCGTGAAAGAGCATCCCGACTGGCTGAGCGGCACGCAGGTCAAGCTGGAAGTGCCCGCCGTCCGGCAGTGGCTGTTCGAGATGATGTGCCATTTCATCGACGAAGGCCATGTCCGCTGGATTCGCTATGACTACAATCACGATCCGTTGGGCGAGTGGAACCGTCGCGACACGCCCCAAACCCGCGGCCTGACGCAGATTCGTTACCTGCAAGGCGAGTACGAGTTTTTCGACCGCCTGCGGCAGAAATATCCCGACCTGCTTATCGAGAGTTGTGCCAGTGGCGGGCGGCGGATCGATCTGGAAACCATTCGCCGTGCCCATACCTTCTGGAAAAGCGACGAAACGATGGACCTCGCGGTAGCCCGCTTGCACGAGACGGGCGCAAACCAGTTCCTCCCCGGCGTGTTGCTCAACACCAATCTGCCGAGTTGGAGCAAGGCGCCCCGCTTTGACCTGCACAGTCTGTACGGCGGTCCGTTGGGATTTGCCCTGGACTGGACGAAGCTGGACTCCGCGGCCCGCCAACGTGTCCGCCAGTCCATCGCCGCTTTCAAGACGGTGCGCCACTTGTTGAACAAGGACTACTATCCCTTGTTCCCCGAGACGCTCGATCAGGGGCAATGGGTGGGCTGGGAGTTCAACGACCCGGCCGCCGGCGAGGGTTTTCTCGTGGTGTTGCGGCCCGAACCGTCGCATTACCGAGCCGCCGACGTGAAACTTCGCGGCATCGACGAGCGGAAGACGTACCGCGTGAGTCAAATCGACGGCGGCCGCACCTCCACCGTCACCGGCCGGCAATTGCTCGACGGCCTGCCGATCTCGCTCGACGCCGGCGGCTCGGAGGTGTTGCGTTTCCGCGCCGTGGATGCCAAGTGAGACTACCGCTTCTCGAATCGCAACAGCCGCGTCTCGGCCCGCTGCATCGAGAGGCGTACCACGCGCCCCTCGACCACGAGCGGCTCGCCGGATATGGCGTCGAACACCCGGCGATCGTCGGGCAAGTGGAGTCGCTTCACACCGGCGGTGGCCGCGTGAATGCCTGCGAACTGGTCGTCCAGGTAAAGGGCGTCATCGGTCTCCAACCAGACGTGCACGCCGGCCGAGCGGGCGATATTCCGCATCAAGCCGGCGGGCAACTGCATGGCCGCCGAATAGATGCTCGTCCAGCCGTCCATCGGCTTCACCACCAGGCCGGCCTGCCGACTGCCGACCAAACGCCCGGCGATGTGGGCGGCCGGATCCTCGGCATAAAACCGGGGCGCGACGGTAAGGTCCTTGGCGCCGACGGGCGTTTGCGGTGCAAGCCCTCGGGCGAGCGGATCGTTCGGCTCCAGCAGCAATTGCGGCCGCCCTTCGGCGTCGTCCTTGGCAATACGAATGCCGCTGAGCGCCGCCATCGCCGGCAGCGACGCCCCGTGGGGCCCCAGATAACCGGGGGCATAGGCGAACAGGGCCGTGGCCCCGTTGCGTTTCAGCTTCGCATGGATCGCCTCCCGCCGCGCCGGATCCACGTAAAAAGCGTTGAGGAAGACATAGAGCTTGTAGTCGGGCAAACGCCCGGCGCACAAGTCGTCGAGCAAGCAGAAATCCCAGGCCGCCCCCGCCTGCGGCATGATCGCCACCTGGTACACGTCCAACGCCGCATTGGCCGTCGTGGAACGCATCCAGTAGAAGCTCTGCGGATCGACCAGGACGCAGATTTCCGGCTGAAAGGCCTTTCGACGCGGCAGGCTCTCGGCCATGATGCGACCGGCCCGGCCCACGTCGGCCAGCAGGCGGGGATGCGAGAACCAACCGCCCGACATGTCGAACCAACTCACGGCGGCCCGCTTGGTGAGCACCTCGACGAACTCGCGCCAAAAAACGCCCCGCGTTTCCTCCAGCGTGTCGGCCCGGCCGTAGCCTGCGCTCGGATCGGTGAGAAACGTGCGGTGGTCCGACTCGTCGAGCCAGAGCTTGCCTCGCAGACGCAGCGAATCGGTGGCCGACATGAACGTGCCGGCCTCGCCCGGGCAGCGGTAGTAATAATTGGGCGGACTCATCAGAAAATCGATGTCCGGCGAGTCGAACACCCGCCGCGCGGCCAGATGGCCCGAGTCCTGCTGGTTGATCCCGTGGGCCGTCAGATAGGCGTAGTACGTTCCCACCAGGGCCTTGCCCGCGGTCGCTTCGCGCACAATCCGCGCGACGTAGAGCAAGGCGTCGGCGTCCATGTTGCTGATGAACTCATAGAAATCGACGGCCCGGCGCTCGCTTTGCGGATCGCGGAGCACCTGCGGTCCGCCCGGCCGCCGCGCGGACCAGTTGGGCAAGGTGGCCGTGGGCAGCGTGACCTGCGGATCGTTCCAGGCGGCGCGAAGCCGGGCGTCGGTACCATAGCGCTTGGCGAGGAAGGCCCGAAAGGCCCGCAGGGCGGGCTGGCTATAATCGTCGCGCGAGGCCTCCCAGGTGCCCCACATCTGCCATTCGGCCGTGTAGCCGTTGAAGAACATGTAGCCCAGAATGCGGTCGGCATACGGGGCCTTGCGCAGGTAAGCGATCAGCCGCCGCAGATCGTCGCCCATGTCGCGCCGCCAACGCTCGGAAGCGAAAGAGGTGGGCCCCTTGGTGCCGTTTTCGAACTGGCACAATTCTTCCGGATGGGCCTTTTGCCACCACTGCGGCCCGGTAACGCCAATATGCGGCATGAAGTACGCCTGCGGATCCGCGTCGAGAACCGCAGCGAAATAGCGGTCGAACTCGGCGTAGTCATAGCGATCGGGGGCCACGTGGCCCATGTCGCTGGCCATCGAGCCGCCGAACCAATCGGCATACAGATGCACGCCGGCCTGGGCCATCTCGCGATGACAGTCGAGCCGCAACGCACCCGCGGAGACATAGAGGAATCCCGGCAAAGGGCGGCCGTTCAGATGGATGGCCGCATCGCCCCCGAGCCGGCGAAGCTCGGCCACCGGTGGCCGCACCGTACCGACGCGGTCACTGGTGATTTCTAGGGGGCGGCTCGTTGTAGCGACTTCGGCCGGATCAAGCTCGTAGCAGCCAACCTCGACCATGGCCGGACCGGGATACCAGTACGGCGAGATGGGCAACGCGGCTTGCACTGCGAGCGTCTTTTCCGTCAGCCGCACCGCCCGTTCGACAAACCGCAGGACGGTGTCGCCACGACGCAGACACACCACGACGGTGCCCCGGCCGTCGCTCCCTGCCCCTTTCGCAAAGGGAGAGGCGAGTTCCGTGGGCGGCTCGATTTCCAGTTGTGCCGAGACCACGAGCGGCTTGCCGGCGGCAATTTTGTCGGGCGCGGTCAGCTTCACGAGCCGGGCCGTTCCCCGAGGTTCGGCCACTACGCCTTCGCGGAAACCCGGCTCGGCGGTTTGCAGTCGCACGTAGTCGACGGCCACCCAGCGGTCGGCCTGATTGCCGGGATCGATCCGCAACGAGTTGACGCGTTTGCTCGGCCCGCCCCACTGCTTCGAGGCATCGCCGCTGGTCGTTTCGCGCCAGTGGTTCTGGGTCAAATCCATGCAGTAGGTGGCCCAGCCCTTCCGAATCGGAAACTTTCCGCCCAGACACCAACGCCCATCCGGGCTGTGGTAATAGACGTCCAGCAGATCGGCCGGCGCCGAGGAATAGAGGCGTACCGTAAGCCAGGTGAATCGCCGGGCGTCGATTTCCTGGGTGGGCAGCCGCAGGGAAAAATGCGGGTCCCAGGTGGTCCGCCCGGACAGATGCCCCTCGGTCACGAGTCCGGGTTCGATGTTGGCCGTTTCGGTGACCTCGCGATCAGCATTGAAATCCCAGCGGATCTCCTCAGCCGCGGCAGGGCGGCCGCGGCCCAGTGTCATGACGAAGCAGGTCAGCAGAACGGTTTGCAGTTTGGGCATTGCCATCTCCGAGGATTTTCCGCCAATGTACGTCTGCGGCGCGGCCGGTGCAACCGGACCGCCAATCTCCGGGAGCTATTAGCTTCCGGCTATTTTCGGTAGGATGAAGCGGCCAAAACCGTGGTCCCCAGGAGCTGCCAGCGAAATGACCAAATACATCCTCGCTTTGGATCAGGGCACGACGTCCAGCCGTGCGATTGTCTTCAGCCGCGAGGGCCGTATCGTGGCCCAGGCGCAAGAGGAGTTCGAGCAGATTCTGCCCGCCCCGGGCATCGTCGAGCACGATCCCGAGGCCATCTGGGGCACGCAGCTCGGCGTGGCCCGGCGGGCGATGGCCGCCGCCCAGCTCTCGGCCGAGCACATCGCCGCACTCGGCGTGACCAACCAACGCGAAACCACCATCCTCTGGCATCGCCGCACCGGCCGGCCCGTGACCAACGCCGTGGTTTGGCAGAGCCGCATCAGTGCGGGCATTTGCGATCGGTTGAAAGCCGACGGCTGCGAGCCCGTCTTTCGCGCCAAGACCGGCCTGGTGTTGGACCCGTATTTTTCCGGCACCAAGATCAAATGGCTCTTGGACGCCCACGAGGGCCTGCGCGACGACGCCCGCAAGGGCGACATCCTCTTCGGCACCGTCGATAGTTGGCTCATCTGGCGCCTCAGTGGCGGCCGGCTGCACGTGACCGACTACAGCAATGCCAGCCGCACGCTGCTGTTCAACATCCATACGCTCGATTGGGACGACGAGCTGTTGGGGATTCTCGACGTTCCCCGGGCCATGCTGCCGCAAGTGCGGCCGTCGAGCGAGGTCTATGGCCACACGAGCGAAGAGTGTTTCGGCGGGCCGATCCCCATTGCCGGCGACGCCGGCGACCAGCAGGCGGCCGCCTTCGGCCAGGCATGTTTCGCGCCCGGCAGCGCCAAGAATACCTACGGCACGGGCTGCTTCCTGCTGATGAACGTCGGCCCGCGGCCGGTGCCGTCGCAGAATAATCTGCTGACGACCATCGGCTGGCATCTGGGCGGCAAGGTGACCTATTGCCTGGAGGGATCGGTGTTCGTGGCCGGGGCGGTGGTCCAATGGCTCCGCGACGGACTGGGCATCATCCGCAACTCGGCCGAGGTCGAGTCGTTGGCGGCCAGCGTGCCCGATAGCGGCGGCGTCTACTTCGTGCCGGCGTTGGTGGGCCTCGGCGCGCCGTATTGGGACCCTTACGCCCGCGGTACGATCCTCGGCCTGACCCGCGGCAGCAGCGCCGCCCACCTGGCCCGGGCGGCCCTGGAGTCGATGGCCTTTCAAACCTGCGACGTGCTGGGGGCCATGCAAAAAGACGCCGGCATCGAGTTGGCCGTATTGAAAGTCGACGGCGGGGCGTCGGTCAATCATCTGCTCATGCAGTTTCAGGCCGACATGCTGGGCGTGCCGGTCCAGCGGCCGCAGGTGGCCGAAACCACGGCCTTGGGCGCGGCCTATCTGGCCGGCCTGGCGGTCGGCTATTGGCGCGAGCCGGCGGAGATTGTGAGCAACTGGGCCCTCGACCGCGAGTATCAGCCGGCGCTGCCAGCCGCTGAGCGTGTTGCCCGTTACGCCCGCTGGCAGGAAGCGGTCGAGCGTGCGAAGGGGTGGGAGAAGAAGGATTAGGGATTGGAGCTCGAGGCTCGGGTGTTTCTCGGGTGGCCCGGATAGCTCGCCTATCCGGGCCGCGCCAGCGGCAAGAGGATCTGGCAAGACCTCTTGTGCCTTCGCCACCCCGATAGCAAGCTATCGGGGCCACCCGAACCATCTATTTCCACGCAATCACATATCGCCCTGCTCCCGGCTTGCCGACGGTGAGCACGAGCCGGCCGTTCTCGACGCGGAACTCGCCCGGCCCAAGGTCCTGGCAGGTGCCGGCCGAAAGGGCACGAACTTTGACGGCCGATAGCTCGGCCGCCGGCGCCAAAACCTTCAGATCCAGGCTGATGCGGAATGCCTTGTCGCGCGGATAGGGGAACAACACGAGCTGGTTCGGCCCGCGATTGATTTTCACCGAGCCGTCGGTCGCCACGGGGCCAAAGTCGATCCACGTGCCCGGCGGATTCAGCCGGGCCGTAAAATCGGCTTCGTGCTGGCCCTTATGCGGCAATTCCGGCTTGACCTTTTCGGCCGTGATGTCGGTGATCTTGTCGCCCTGACGCTTCAGGGCCAGCCGGGCGATCAAAATGCGGTCGGTCGCATCCCTCTTTCCCAGCAACAACACCCGCCGCTCCTTGTACAGTCCGATGGCCAGATCATAGGCATTTTCCTTGGCCGGGATGCTAATCACGTAGGGCCCATCGACGATCGTCTCGCCTTTGTGCCATTGGTTGGTCGGCTTAGGCAGGGCGTGATCCTGCTGAAACAAGATCCCCTCGCCTTCGTCGCGATTCTTCCACAGGCCGTGGACGAAGCAGTGATAATCGGTCTCCAACGTGTCATTGACGATCCACTCGTAGGTAACTTCCGCGCGATTGTCGCCCAGATACTTGAACGACCGCAGCCGCGGCTCGATCTTCTTCGTGGCCGTCAGGTAAGGCATGGGAATCCACGTCCGGGCGTCGGCAAACACATATTCCGGACACTCGGCATAGTCGCTAAAGCGGCCATCGCGCAGGCTGGTCGAAACCTGCGTGCCCGGGCCGAGAACCAGGAAGCCCCATTGCGGCAACGTGCGCCCTTCGACCTGCCACGGCTCGGCCCGCCAGTTGGTCCACAGCCGCAGCCCGCTATCGTAACGAACGAATTGCCGCGTGGTGTCTTCGGCCGCCAGGGCCACGCCCGCATCGACCAGCCGGCCGCCGACCTCATAGCGGATTTCCACGGCCTTGGCTGTGCCGTAGAGCTGCTGCACCGGGTGGACGAGATGATGCTCGCGGACGACCCAGGGGATGGTGTCAATTTGGGCCTCGCCCACGAAACCCGCATGGCCGTAGGCCAGCTCTTGCGCGCGGTACTTGTCGATCTGCTCGATGGTTCCCGTGTCGATCCCCCAGCGGTGCCGATAGCCGGTGCGGAACCATCGCTCGTAGTAGCCCATGCCGTGGTTGACCATCTGCGGATGGATCTTGAGCAGGTCGAAGTCCAGGAGCGCATTGTGGTCTTCGCCGCCGTTGACCTGGGCCTCGACGCCGTCGCAGCGGCCGGCCCAATAGAACTGGTTGCACCCTTCGCCGAACAGTGGCCCGCCGTGGGCCTGGCGCATGAACTGGAACAGCTCCGTGTCGAACTTCACTTTGGCCAGCGCCATGGCGGCCATCGGCTGCCCGGCCTCGTGGTCCAACTGGTGCCAGGGCGGCACGCACGTGTGCACGTCCAGATAGGCTGCCGTGGTGCCAAAGCGGCGATGGGCCTCCGGGGCAACGCGCTGGGCAAAGCCGAGCGCCCGATTGCACTTCAGGCCGAAGCTCTGCACCTGGGTGCCCGAATTGAACCACGCCTTCGAGGGCGAGCCGTCGGACAGCAGCACCCGCGCTGTCGGATCGTACGACGGGGCGTCGGGGTAGAGGTCGATATAGTTCTCGTGCAGCGACCACACGTAGCCGCACTGGTTGGCCGCCTTGCCGAAGCCGATCATCCCCTCGTCGCCGCCGAACTCCGGGTTGGCCGGCAGATGGTCGGGCAGCCGCACGTCGTAACCCCATCGCTGCCAGACGTGCTGGATGATGGCCACGTGATCGACGCCCTGGTCCTTGAGCTCCCGCAGGTTGTCGCCGTCGCCCTGGTACGTGCCCAGATGATGCCGCCAGATGTCGAGCATGATCCGCGGGCCCAAGAGCGACCGGTAGGGCGAAGGCGGCGACGGCAGATTGGGCAACACCTCGCCCAACTGCGGCGAAACGGCAACGTAGCCTGACTCGACCAGCGGATTCCGCGTGCCGTCGGTCTTGGGCTCATACGTGGCGACGCCCTGGGGGCAATTCGAGGCGTGCGACTTCGTCCAGTCGAGATAGCGGAAGACGAACAGGTTCTCGGCGGGCAAATACATCCCGCGGCCGATCAAGTACGGCACATTAAAACTCCGCCGCAGCGTGGCCAGGCCCACTTCGCCCAACGAAAAGCGGGTGACGATCGGCTCGTCCGAGCGGGCAGAAACCGCCAGCGACTTGCCCACCAGCTTGAAGTCCCAGGCCACCGACACCGGGCGGCCTTCCACTTGATACTGCCAAACCATGCCGAGCGAATCCTTGCCGACGACGGTTTTTGTGGGCCGGCCGCCGCGCAGGGCGACTTCTTCGGTTTTGTCGCCGCGCCGGAGCCCCACCGTGATCCCGCCGCCGTCGGCGGGGCGGAACGTCGGCCCGTCGTCGACCTGGACCGTGAAGTCGTCCAAGGTGCCCGAGGTCGGCTTATACGTGTAAACCACGCGGCAATCATCCCCCTGGTAGAGGAAACGGAAGCTGTCGCCCGAACGCTGGCACGAGTTTGTCGAGGGGAGCAGATTCGAGGGTAGAACGCCCGCCTGCGGACGATTCGCGAGCGCGGCGAGGCTGGCCTTTTCGGTAGCCCGGTAGGCCCGCGAGTTCAGTATCCGGCGGACCAACTCGCCGCGGTCCACGACGGCCGTGCCCACTTTGATCTTGGCGTCGCCGAACATCGACAAATCGAACGAGGCGTCGTTCTTCGGCCCGGGCTCGACTTGCAAGCGTAGCACGACCTTCTTGCCGGCGTGCGGCGAAAGGTCGAACTGAAAATCTTTCCACTCGGGCTTGGTGTAGTGCAAGCGCATCAATTGCTGCTGCCGCCCATCGACCGTTAGGTAGCAGGAGAAGGTGACGCCGTCGCTCTTGGCGGCCGTCTCGGCGTCGGGACCCATGGCGATGCCGAAGGAGAGGCGGATCGGGCCCGCGGCCGGCAGCGCCAAGGGATAGTCGACCCAGGTTTTTCCGGGCGGAACGTGCCAGGGCGAGTGCATCAGCAGCGCACGGCGGCCGTAGATCTGTCCCCAGTCGATATACGAGATGCCCGTATGCGGTTCGAAATGCCCCTCCCAGCCCCGCGGCATCGTCGCCGGCGTTTTGCCGTACGACTGCCAGCCGACCTGGTGGATGCCGATGTCCACCAACAGCATTTCGCCCGGCGGCACAGGGACCGCGGAATCGGCGGCCGCCGCGGGGATCGCGAAACTCGCAACGCATAGAGCAAGGGCGAAGCGTAGGGAAGGCATGTTCGTACCGGGGTGGGAGGAAAGGGGCGTGACGCTCAAGGCTTCAATATAACGGACTCGCCGACGCGTGGAAAGTGTAGCGGGCGGGCTTGCCCGCCGCGTTTCTGCCGCAAGAACCGACACCCCGTTTAGCCGCCGCGTCCACGCGGCGTGGGCTGCTACACCGACAGCGGCTGGCCGTTGTGCTGCGGCCCCAACCCGAGCAGCATGGGCACGGCGCGGCGGGCCCACTCGGCGGCGTCCGGATAGCTCTCGGCGTCTTCCCCCCAGCACGTTTGCAGCATCTCGGTGTTGATGATGCCCGGATTCAGCGGCACGGCGGCCATGCCCTCGGGCAGCTCGTCGGCCAGCGCGCGGGTAAGCCCTTCGATGGCCCATTTCGTGGCGCAATAGGGTGCGACCTGCGGCGAGACGCCGCGTCCCCAACCGGAGCTGAAATTGACGATCACCCCCTGGCCGCGCTCGACCATGGCCGGCAAGAAATGCCGCAACACGTTGACCGTGCCCTTCAGGTTCACGTCGACCACGCGTGAAAACTCCTCCTCCGACACTTTCCACAACGGGGCGTTATGGTTGATCACGCCGGCGTTGTTCACCAGCAGATCGACGGCTCCGCCGACCAGCACGCGCTCGGCCCAGGCCCGCACGTCGGCATCGACGCTAATGTCGAGCGCCACGAAATCGTGCGGCGGGGGATACTGCTCGGCCAGCTCGGCGATGGCCTCCGCGGAGCGGGCGCAGCCGCAGATGGTGTGTCCACGCGCCGCCAAGCCGCCGGCCAAGGCCCGCCCCAAGCCGCGGCTGACGCCGGTTACCACGATTCGTCGCGGAACGTCTCGCTTCATCTCAGCCGCCGATCCGATAAATCGCCTTTTCCGTAACGATCATATGCATGCGGATGTCGTGCGGCAAGACGGGAACTTCGGCCACGAGCTGGCATTCGAAACAAATGGCCACCCGCGCGGCGTCGCCGCGGATGTGACCGAGGAACCGGTCGTAGTAGCCCTTTCCGTAGCCCAGGCGGCCGCCGCGACGGTCGAACGCCAGGCCGGGAATCACGATCAGGTTGGGCCCGCGGCGATCGATCTTCCGCTCCGCGTGGCCGCGCAGCTCGCGGCGCGGCTCCAAGACGCCGATGGTGCCGGGCGCCAACTCGCCCACGTGATCCAGCCGAAACAGCTCCATCTCGCCGTTTTCGCAGTAGGGCACCACGACGTGCTTCCCTTCGCTCCACGCCGTGGGCAAGAACCAGCGGGTGCGAACCTCGCTGAGAAAATCCAGGTAGAGCATCACGGTCCGGGCACATGCGTACTCGGGCAAGGCCGCGAGCTGGCGGAAGATCTCCTCGCTCGCCCGTTGAGCATCGGGCTGCTTCTCCCGGCGGGCAGACGCCTCGGCGCGCAACTGCTTCTTTTGCCGAAGCACCTCATCGATCATGGACCGCGTCATCTGCACGCTAATTCACCATCTCTGATCCGACTGCCCCCAGTCGCCCATCGTACCGCGACGCGCTTCGCAGCGTCAACCGGTGTTTCGATCACCTCCGGTTATCGCGTCACTGGATTTTTCCGAATCGAGGTTACAAGCGATCGAGTTTGGTCGGACGTAGGTGCGTCAGAGATGCCTGTAGAATCTCATCAAGCATGCCTTCCACCGAGATTTCGTCGCCCACTCGTAGCATGTCGAACGCTGAATGTAGGGTGGTCGGTACGTCGCCTTTGTGAATTGCCACCCATTGACAAGCCACAGGTTTCTTTTCGGGACTCAGACCTATCAGTGTGATTTCGCCGTTTTTCCCCAGACCAATATATGTGATATACGCCTGCCAACAGACGGAGCGATTGCTCCATTCATGGAGAAACAGCCGTTGAGCGGTAATGTCATCCCCAAGTGATAAGCGTGCCTTCACGAATGTCGAGATATCGTATGCGTTATGTTTTCCGTGAGTCACACTGATTTGGGTGTCGCCGCTTCCTGCCTCCGGTTGCGGCAGAGAGTGGGCGACGAACGGAATTGTCGGACGTTGCAGCAAAGCAAGGCAGATACACACTATTCCAAGCAGCACGACTAGCAAGGCTCCGTGCCCACAGTTCCGAAGTCTTGATGCCGACCAGAACTTGGGAAACATCCAAGCAAGAAAGGTCGGTATTGTTCCCAACACCATCAGCACGATTCCCACAATAATTTCAACACGGCTCATAATTTCCCTCGTCGGGGCTTGCTCGCAGGCCCGCCCGTTTTACCCCGTTCCATCGAGGCACCGGACAGAGCAGAGAGAACACCGTCATTATAAATCGGGCGGCAGGATCACAAAGGAGGATCGCAGATTTTGCTCTAACGCATTGCTCGGCATGCGGTTGCGATACATACCACCCACGCGAGTGGTGACGTGGCTAGGGCAGGGGGCAGGGTCAAGCGAGAGGGTGTGATCGATTACAAAATTCCGGAATTACCGCCGCCCCAATACAACAGCCAAGGCGATGTGAGTCAGCAGAAACATGCCGATGAACCCATAGATCGCCCAGCGACAAGATAGCCACAAAGGTCGTCGCATTTTGACAGTTACATACGCCCCAAGTGCCGCCCCACAGGCAAAGCCACCCAGGCCAACTGCAAGCACAATCGGGCTATTTGGCCCCGCGGCAGACACCAACTCTAAAAACATAGGAGGCAGCGGGAGGGCAAATATGAATAGCAGGAAACAACCCGTGTTGCTTGGCTTGTCCTCATGCTCTGGATGCTCTGACATCTTTGCCGCCGCTGGCGGGCTGGCGTCAGATGAGCGGCGTGGTTCTTCATCAACCACCGGGTTTTCTCCGTTTTCCTCCGGCGTTTTTCTGGGCGTTTATGCCCAAAACGGGCCGGCGTGCCGCCGGCCGCTAAACAACGCCAGTACATTCCACCGAGCAACGTGATGACGCTCTCGCTACGCCAGCAGCTCATTTCTCGCTGCCGCTACGATCCGGTCCAACTCGGCCGACAGCGCCGGATTCGGTTCCGCCTCCGGCTGCGCCGCCACCAGCTTGCGCCAGGCCTGGTCGGCATTAAGTAGCAACTTCTCGTCGCCGAGGACCGCCACGGCCGTATGGTCGCAATAACGCCGATCCATGAGCCGCGGCTGCCAGCCGATCTGGCGAAAATGCCGCAGCGTGTGGTCGGTGTCCAAATAGGTCCGCCGCGTGCCGAACTCCATTTCCGCGATCAGGTCCAAGCACATCGTCTCATCGCTGACTTCCATGCCGCTATGGAACCTGTGCAGGGCCTCGCCCATTTCCAGGTCCAGCATGGCCTGGGCGGGCGAGAACACGGCGGCGTTGTCCAGGGCGCCGATGGCCAGCGGCAGGCTCACCGTGCTGCCGAAGGCCATCTGCCGGTACAGCTTCATCATCGTGGCTTGAATGCCGGGCGTTTTGGCTTCCACGTAACCCGGCTCGACGTTGTGCACCAGCCCGTACTTGACGCGGAACAGCTCGTGCAGGGCCACGTCGGTCAGGATGGCGGCGGGCGTCGCGTAGCAAACCTGCGTGGTGCGCATGTCCATCTCTGCCGCGATGCTGGTCGAGAAATAGTGTGCCTGCGGCGCAAGCAGCGTGGCGGCCGTCATGCAGCCGAGGATTTCGGCCGCCGCCACCACGACGCTGCCGGCGGGCGTCATCGGCGTCGTGGCCCCCAGGATCGGCATGGGGCAGAAGTTGATCGGAAAACCATATTCCAGCGCCGCTTCCAGCACGTCGCACGAGCGGGTGTCCAGCTTCAACGGCGAGGTGGTGCAATAGGCCGAAGTGAACAGCGGCGGCTCGTTTCTGAGCCGCTCGGCATCTCCGCCGGTCACCATGGCGGCCATCTCGGCCAGATATTTCACCTCGCGGCCGCTGCTGGTGCCGACCCAGCCGGGCTTCTTCGTGTGCAAGAGCAAGACCCGCGCCGACTCGATGGTCTCCGTGCGGGGGTCGAAATCGCCGCAAATATAGGGCGAATTGATCGCCGCCACGCAATCCAGGGCGTTGCCCAGCTTGATCGCCTCGATCTGATCCTGCACCGTCGGCTTGCGGTAGCGGCGCTCGGGCAAATCGAAAATCCACGGCGTGGTGTAGCCGTAGTCGACCGTGAACTGCTCGGGCACGGCCGGGCGATCCTCGGGCAGCTCGCGGCAAAACGGATACCACAGCGACGAGCGAACCAGCGTGCACCGGCCCCGCTGGGCGGCCACTTGCCGCTCGACCAACTCGGGGCGAAACCACGCCCGGTGGGCGGCAAAATCCACTTTGCAGCCCGCCTCGGCCAGCGCCCGCAAGAGGAATTGGCCCTGGATCTGCAAACCGGTCTGCTCCAGGATCCGCAGCGCGCCGGCGTGCAGCCGATCCATTTGCTCGGCGTCGAGTGCCTGTAATCGCCCGCGAAGCATGGCACGTTCTCCGTCACCAGGGTCACTTGGGCGCCGGTCGGGCCCGCTCGGCCCAGGCGGTCATTTCGCCGGTGTACCAGACCAGCTCGATGATGGCCCCGTCATCGGTTTCATAGAAGCCGGCCACGCAGAAGCCCGTCTCGAACGGTTTGAGCAGGACCTTCATCCCCTTGCTCAATTCCTCGATCTGCTCCCGGCGTTCCACGCGGAAACCGAGGTGCGGCTGATCGTGCAGCGGACCGGTCACGGGCGTGTCGGGCTCGTAGCGCAGCCATTCGACGCCAAACGGGTGCAGGTGGGCGTCGGTCACCCATACCCGACTCGGCTCAATCCAAATTTCGTTGGCATGTTTTTTCGTCGTCGGAACGCCCCAATGATCGAATTGCATCGAAGGTCTCCAGTCGGTGAGATGAACGTTTGAGTTTGCGTAGGGTGCGTGAAACGCACCCCAATGGCATGCTGCGTATCAAGCACGCTGCCGGTCCAAAACTTCCGCCAGTTTCACCGGTCGCTTCTGCTGCCAGGAGAGATCGGCGGCGAACATCACTTCGTGCGTGCGAACCACGTCGGCCAGACCGCAGAGCGGCATCGCCCGCCTCTCGGCCAACGACGCGAAAAACGCCTCGAACTCCTGCTGATACGGATGATCGGCCACGTCGCCCGAGTCGACCGGTCGATACGACAGCTTGCTCCACCGCTGGCGATCGAGCCCGTCGATCAGGTTCGAGTGGAACTTGTCGTCCAGGAGCGATCCCTCGCTGCCCACCAGGTGCGTGTGGAAATAATAGGGCTGGAAGCAATCGACCACCGAGGCCACCTTGCCGACCCGGCCGTCCGGATAATGGAGCAGCGTGACGCTGGTCGACGGATACTCGTAGCCGTCGAAGACCGAATTGGCCGATCGCGTGGCGTAGCTGAAAACCTCTTCGACGTCGCCGCCCATGCACAGCAGCAAAATGTCCATGGCGTGGCAGCCGGCCAGCAAGAGCGAACTAACGCCCTCGTCGGCCTTCCGATACCAGGCGAACGGCGTGTACCAGGGCCCGATGCCGTGATAGTAATCCACTTCGCCGTAGTGCAACTGGCCCAGCAGCCCGCGATCCAAGAGCGACTTGACGGCGCGGAATTGGGCCGAGAATCGCACCTCGAGGCAGACGCAGAGATGAATGCCCGCGGCGCGCACCACGTGCTCGACCTCGTGGAGATCGGCCAGGCAGAGGGCGAGCGGCTTTTCACAGATGACGTGCTTCCCCGCCCGGGCCGCCGCAATCACCTGATCCTTGTGTACGTGGTGGTAGCCGGTGATGGCGACCGCGTCCAGGTCCGGCGCGGCGAGCATGGCCGCGTAGTCGGTATAGGTCTCCATGGGGTTGCCGTAGCGGGCCGACACTTCGGCGGCCGGCAAGGGGCGCGACGAGCATACCTTGGTCACTTGGGCCCGCGGCCCGGCATTGATCGCCTGAATGATGGCGTTGGCCGACCAGCCGTACCCAACCACACCCACCCGAAACTGCTTCATGGCCGATCTCCTTCGCGGGGCCGCAGCCGCAAGCTGATTTGTTGCAATGCTGCTTGCTTAGTGTAGCGGGTGCCGGCAAGAACGCAACGGCCAGGGGGTTGGGATGGCAGTTGGACTGCCATCCCGCGTTTCGCATGTCGGGGGCGGCAGTACAACTGCCGCCCCAACGGCGTGTAGCAGCGACGAGAAGCCGAGAAAACGCGGCGGGCAAGCCCGCCCGCTACACGCTTTCTCCTGGAGATTTGCCGCGCAGAGAAGCGCCCTAGGCAGCACGCAGGAATTGGTCTACCCGCGCCACGGTGCCGACCCCTTGATGATGCGGTGGGACTGGGATCGGGTGGGTATTTCGTTTCCTGCGTGCTGCCCTAGTACCGCCCGCGATAGTTCTTCGCCTCGCGTTGCGCGCTGCGGGGGATGGGGGCCAGGGCGGGGGGCGCCGTGGGCGCCTGCCCGCGGCACTCCACAAACACCAAGAGATCGGCCCGCGCCGGCGTCTGGCCGAAGGGCAAGGGCACGCCCGGCACCAGCGGCGCGCCGTCGATCGGCAGCGGCAAGGGCACCATGCCCATCCCGACCAGCAGCACCTGCTCGATCGGCCAGCGAAAGCGCTCGTGGAAGCGGTAATGCGTGATCTGCGGCACTTCGATCTTCGTCCGCTGCCGCGGCGAAACCTGCGTGGGCACGTCGAGCATCACCGGAATCATCTTCTCGATCTGGTCGACGTCGCACTTGATCGTGGCGTCGACCGTCCGCCGGTCGGCGGAGAGCAAGGGGCTGAAGTCGAGATTGAAACCCTCGTCGACCTGGCCCGGCGCCGGATCGAAGCCGGCGGCCGTATCGGGCCGCAGGATCACGTCGCGGACGTAGGGCCGGCCGCGCATGGCGGAAATCAGCGTCGCTTGCCCGTTATTGACCAGCAAATAGGGCGAGTTGTATTCGCGGTAGTCGCTGCGGCGGTGCAACTGGCCCAGCAGTATGGCGGCGTCCTCGCGGGGCAAGACCCAGGCGTTGATGCCCGGCGTTTGCACCGGCACCGAGCGGAGCAACCGCTGGGCCACGGTTCGCCAGTTGGGGCTATCGAGCGTCACCACCCGCAGCGAAAACGTGTAGGTCGCCGCCTCGCTGCTGACGAAGCGATCGATCACGTCGGCCACCACGGCTTGCATCTTGGGAGTGTGGTAAACGCGGAGCGTGCGGGGGCCGGCGCACAGGACGCCCAGCGGCTCGCTGTGCCATGCCTCATAGCCCGTTTCGCGGAGCACCCAGTCGACGACCGCTTGTTCCGGCCGCTTGGTGCTGGTGACCCGCGTGGTGTAGGGGCTGATGTCGTATTCCCGCCAAATCTGGCCGTCCTCGTTGGGCAAGGCGCCAGTGCCGGTGGTGAAGTGTGTGAACGGTTTTTTGGCCGGCTCCGTGACCGGCGCGGAAGCCGTCGCGGGGACCACGGCCGAGGGGCCGGTCTTGTCGGCCGCGGTTACCGAACTCATGAGCCGCAGCGGCGAGTCGCTCACCCGTCGCCACGCCGCATCGCCATCTTCCGTGGCCGCCGTGCCCTGAGCGAAGAGGGGGACTGGCACCCCGATCACAACGATCGCCGCTAACCACAATCGCCGCAACATGTCAGCCTCCTTGCTGGGGTGGCGGGGCCTACCGGATTTTCGCGGCGGAAGTATAGAGAAGCGGGCGGCAACAAGCAATTGCAGATAACGCGACGCCGGCGTCGAATTTGCCGTTGCTGACTATAGGAAGATGGGTATTCTGTGCAGGCTGAGAAAGATGCCTGGCTGCGGTAACCCGCCAAATTAGTGAGAAGGACAGGGGACGCGATGCATCGTTCTCAGGATAGGGAGGCGCTCACGCTGCGCGATGTTAGTTGGACTTGCTCGGGTTACGCACAAAATCCGCCAATAGCGCGAACGACGGGCACTTCTTGGCCACCTTGCGCAAGTCGAGATATTTTGCCATTCTTTCGTTGTGCGTTGCGTGGCTGTAGCGCGGCCTTCCGCCACCATCGCGGCTCAGTTGCTCAAGGCGCTCCTTAGGCCTGGCAATCCGTTCGGGGTTGTGGATCGGGGAAGGCAGCCAAGAAGCGAAAATCTTCGCTGCGCATTCGATGTCGGCAAGGATCCAGGCCTCCAGTTCTTGGACAGGTATGAGGATGCAGACATGTTTGTTCATGCCAGCAGGTTCAACGATCCTGCCCCTGACCAACTCATACTTTGGCTTGGGATCGGGACCGTCGGCGTCATGACACACGATGAAACGACTGCAGTTTTGGGCTTTGAAGAGGGCCAACTGTTTCGCGCCTTTCCGAAGCATCTCGCCGCAGCCGTTATAGCCCTTCTTCTTGACCTGAAGAGAGTCGCTATGGGCGAGTCTGTGGATAAGAACCGTCAATGTCTCGACATCAGACAGATTCTCTCCCATGATGCCGTACAAAACTCAGTCCTCCGAAACGCTTTCAAGGAAATCCGAGAAAGCTCCATCCTCCTCGAGGAATCTGCCGGCGAGAGTAAGTTCATCCGGTGTCAATGGGCGAACTCTTGTGTTGCCTTCCCACGAAGTTACCAAACGGACGCTTCCCGGGTGGAGCATATTGAATACAACTGACGAGTGACTAGATATTATCAGTTGGCTCTGGATTGAATACGTCTGCAGCACATCGATTAGTTTCCCTAACAGACCGCGGTGAATGCCGTCCTCGGGGTGTTCCAACAGCATCACCGTCGCTTGGTCGAAAATGAGGGAAACAAGAATGCGGAAGACCCGTCGCGTACCTGCGGACAAATTCTCGAAGGGGATGAGGAATCGACGCCCTCTAACAGCTTGCAGGCTCGGCTGAAAATAGAACCAGTACCATTTTTCCGTCTGCTCCTTGTGGTCTTCTGATTTCGTCGGTACTGCGGCCTCGTGTATCAGAATTTCGTCAAGGAGTCCGAGACCGTTCGGGCCAAGCAGGCTTCGGAGTTCGTCGAGCTGCGCCGTGTTAGTAAGGAACGCGTGTACAAGGCGCGGTGACACCTCCTCGCCTGGGTCTCCCGTGCTGTTGTACCGAGCCAACCACTCATCATACTCTGCTTTGGATATCGGATATTTATCGAGGTTGGGCGAGTCGAGCAAGGGGTAGTATCGAATGCGAGCGAGAAACGAGATGAATGGCCTGATCGACGCCAGGATCGGAACGTCAGCTGGGAGGAGCGACAGGAGCGCCGGCATGCAAGGAGCTGCCATTCCGATGCCGATCTTCGATTCCGTTTGCGATAAGTTCACCTCTTCGTTCTTGCGACCAAAGATCGCGGTTAGAGCACCGTCAACGCCTTCAACGGAAAGTTCCTCGGTGAGTGCGGCGAGAGGGCCCTCACGACTAGGAGATTGCCTGAGTTCGACTTTGAGCGAGTAATGATAAATGCTGTCCCCGATCAAAACATCCAGCAAGACATTACCACTTTCAACTCCACCTTTAGGCAACGCTGCCGAAGTCGCGACACTCGCCAGCCATTCAATCGCTCGTAGGATGTTAGTCTTGCCCGCTGCGTTCCGGCCGGCTAGCACAATAACACGCCCCAGATTGTCGAGAACGACATTCTGGCACGAACGGAAATACTTGATTTCGACGCGCTTGAGCATCAACCATCACCGAGGTTCAGGGTGGAGGTAAGAACATCGTTTATAATCGGCAACAACGCAGCGCGGAAGGTGGCGGCGGGCATTAGCGGCCGACTTTTCCACGTTGCCAACGTCTCCCGACCCGTTTTGTCGCGATAATTGTATCAAGCGCTCGAACGACACGACCCCGCCAACGGCTAATTCTAGCTAACACTACGGATAGGTGCGCGAACTTGGGAATTGCCGTTAAGACTTCGCCCGGCTTCCGAACTTGAGAGCGCATAGACGTTATCGCATCCTTCGCCCCACCGGTTGCCGTCCCTGCCACTGCCATCGCCCCTCAGGCTCGCGAGTGGGTCACTCGCGCTGAGTTGAGATTTGGAGGGGTGTCGGAAGCGATCCCGTTGACCTCCAGGGGCCATCCCCTTACGATGAACCACTTTGCGAGCGTTGAGACTTCTATGCCCGATATCCACCACCTGCGAAACATCGGCGTCATTGCCCACATCGACGCGGGCAAGACCACCGTGACCGAGCGGATGCTCTTCTATAGCGGCTTCAGCCACCGCGTCGGCGAGGTCGACAAGGGTACGACTGTCACCGATTTCGACCCCGAGGAACAGGAGCGGGGCATTACCATCAATGCGGCCGCGGTCACCTTTCCCTGGAAGGACGTGGAAATCAACTTGATCGACACGCCCGGCCACGTCGATTTCACCGCCGAGGTGGAGCGGAGCCTGCGCGTGCTCGACGGCGGCGTGGTGGTCTTTAGCGCCCGGGAAGGCGTCGAGGCCCAGAGCGAGACGGTCTGGCACCAGGCCGACAAGTATCACGTGCCCCGGATCGCCTTTATCAACAAGCTGGACCGCGAAGGGGCCGACTTCTTCGGCACGCTGGACGAGATTCGCGACCGCCTGAACTGCAAGCCGATCCCGGTCAATTTGCCCATCGGCAGCGGGCCGCCGCACGTCGAGAACGCTTTCCGCGGCCTGATCGACCTGGTGGCGATGCGGATGGTCACGTTCAGCACGGATAGCAAGCAGGCCGAGGTTTACACGGCGGACATTCCGGCCGAGTTGCTCGACGAGGCCGACCTGTGGCGCGGGCAGATGCTCGACCAGCTTTCGATGTTCAGCGACGAGCTGACCGAGCTGCTGTTGGCCGAGGAGCCCGTGCCGGCCGAGCTCGTCCATCGCGTGCTGCGGGAGGCGACGATCCACAATATGGTCGTGCCGGTGCTGTGCGGATCGGCGCTCGATGGGATCGGCGTGCAGCCGGTGCTGGACGCCGTGGCTGCCTATCTGCCCAGTCCGGCCGACGTGCCGCCGGTCGAAGGCGTCGATCCGAAAAAGCCGCAAACGCGGCTGCTGCGCAAGCCCGATGCGGACGAGCCGTTTTGCGGCCTGGTCTTCAAGATCCAGGCCGATCGCCACGGCGACTTGCACTACGTGCGGGTCTATTCGGGCGTTCTGAAGGCCAACAGCCGCGTCTACAATCCGGGGAAGGACAAAAAAGAGAACGTGCCGCAATTGTGGCGCGTGCAGGCCGACCGCCGCAACCAAATCGAGGCCGCCTCGGCCGGCGACATCGTCGGCGTGATCGGCCTGCGCCACTCGGTCACCGGCGACACGCTTTCCAGCACCCAGGAGCCGATTCTGCTCGAATCGATCACCTTTCCCGAGACGGTCATCTCGATGGCCATCGAGCCGGAGACCTCGACCGAGCGGAAGAAGCTGGCCGACGTGCTCGAAATTATGAAGCGGCAGGACCCCACGTTCCGCGCCCGCGAAAACGAAGAGACCGGGCAAACGCTCATCAGCGGCATGGGCGAGTTGCACCTGGAAGTGATCAAACACCGGCTACTGCGGGATTTTCGCCTTAATGTTCGCGTCCACAAGCCGCGGGTGAGCTATCGCGAGACGATCGAGCGGGCGGTCGAGGTTACCGGCGAATGCCATCGCAACGTGGGCGGCCAGATGCTCTCGGCCAAGGTCCGCATTCGCATGGAGCCGTTCAGCAAAGGCACAAAACCAGTCACGGTCCTGGTGGCGCCCGGTGGCATATTGCCCGAAGAGTTTCTCGCCGCGGCGGTCGAGGTTTTGAGCGAACGGGGCGAAGGGGGCGGCACGCTCGGCTTTCCCTTGATGCAGGTAAAAATTACCGTCCTCGGCGGCGAGGTTCACGAGACGGGCTCGAACGAGTTGGCCTTCCGCTATGCCGCCGGCGATGCCTTCGAACAGGGGCTCCGCCAGGCGGGCATCGTGCTTTTGGAGCCGATCATGCGGGTGGAAGTGACCGTACCCGAGGAACATCTGGGCGACATCATGGGCGATTTGCAGCAGCGGCGGGCGATCATCGTCCGCACCCACACCCGCGGCCGCAACACGGTGATCGAGGCCCATGCCCCGCTGGCCAACCTGTTCGGCTATTCCAGCGCCATGCGTGGTCTGAGCCAGGGCCGGGCCACTTGCACGATGGAGCCGCACTCCTACGGTCCCGCCCCCGCCGGCGTGCTGGAGACGTTTTTGTAGGCGGCGGTCCCCGCTGCGATGAGTGAAGTTGACAAAGCTAGCGGTGGGTGAATAATGTTACTCATGGGGAGGGTACGCCCATGGATTCGCCCGTTGTTATCCGTGGAATGTTCTTGAACGGCACGTTCGTGCCGACGGAGCCGCTACCCGACGCAGAAGGCCCCGCGGAACTGATCGTCCACGCGCAACCAGCTTCGGTGGCGAGTCCTTCCATCTACGGGGCCCTTGGCAAGGCAAGGCGACTGCGGACGGCGGAAGAACTCGATACGCAGGTTGAGGAAGAGCGGGCGGCCTGGGGTGGCCCATGATTTACGCGGATTCCGGTATCATCATGCGAGGCGGAACATGAATCGCAAAGTGACCGTCACTTACGATCTTCCCGAAGAGATCTGCTTGGTTCTCGAACAGCGCGCCGCGGCCGAAGGGCGGCGATGGGAAGAAGTTGTTGCGGAACACGTTGCCCGTTGTCGGCCAAGTCATCGGCAGTTAGTCCCCGAAGAAATAGAGCGCCTCGCCATGGCCTTTGAACGCCATTTTGGCGAATTCCACAGCGGTGATCCGAACTTTTCCAATAATGAGCGGGTTGAGGCCGACCAAGCAGAACATTATGGCAGACGTACCCAGCGAGACGGCCGAAGCTAAGCCAGCGGAAGAATTACCCGAGGCGCTGTACCACTACTGTGGCGTCGAGGCGTTCTTTGGAATCGTGAAGAGCAAGGAGTTGTGGTTAAGCAACGCCTACTTTACAAACGATTATTCCGAGCATAAATGGGCTCTGGAAAAAGCCACGGAGCGATTCGACGCGGCGGCAGCCCACGAAGACCCCGATTTTAGCGGCGGTTTGCAGCAGCTTCTGCGGGGCTTTCGCGTTCCGCCCCACGTTGCTTGTTTTTCATCAAAAGGCGATTTATTGAGCCAATGGCGCGCGTATTCGGAGGACGCTGACGGCTTCGCTATCGGATTTTCATTTGAGTCGATACGCAAACACTGCGTGGAGCATGCCGGGAATGGGATCCCAGTGCAGCTCTTACAAGTGTGTTATGGGGAGAAAGAACAAGACCGCCTGCTCGAAGAGGCTATCATTCGGTGCCGCCAGCGTTCAGAGGAAGAACGGCGGTCGGGAGGCGACCAGTTTCGCGCCGTCGTCCAGTCATTCGCTGACATTTGGACGGCGGCTGCGATATGCAAGAACCATGGTTTCCATGAGGAATGCGAGTTTCGGATCGTCCTGATGCCTCTCCTTCGGAAGGACCACGTGACCGCGGCGGTGGTTCCGGACGTGGGAACTTCGCAGTTAAAGTTCCGCGCTAGTAAACGCGGAATTATCCCCTATTACACCCTTTCATTTCCAGGCGATGCCATCTCGGAGATTCGGCTTGGCCCGAAAAACTATGCGAGGGGCAATGTTGACGCTCTCCGTTCTCTATTGAGAACATATGACTACGACGTCGACAAGACAAAGATAATACCGTCAGAGGCCACCTACCAGTAACTCATGCGCCATCCATTGTCGAACGACGCAATTCGGAATCTTGACGGTCTTTTCGCGGCGTTGACGAAAAGCACCTTTCGCAGCCGCTTCCGCTTGGGGCCGAAGGAGCGGGCCTATCTGGTTGACAAAAGTCTGCCGGTCGTTTTGGAACACGGGCGGAACTTTATTCAGGAGCGCTTGGCCCCAGCCGAGCCGAAAAACGACGGCCTGCAGACGCCCATGCGCGGCCATCCGATCTTTATCGCCCAGCACGCCACGGCCACCTGCTGCCGCGGCTGCCTGGAGAAATGGCACCGCATCCCGCGGGGGCGAATGCTTTCGGAAGCGGAAATCCAGTACGTTCTGGGCGTGCTCGGGCGATGGCTGGAGAAACAATCTGAGATCTCAAATGGTGGATTGCAGATTTGAGATCTCAAATCCCGCGATTACTCTTTTAGCGCCTGCACGATGCTGGTGAGCATCGCCTTGGCGTCGCCGAAGAGCATCAAGGTATTGTCGCCGTAGAACAGCTCGTTCTCGATGCCGGCAAAGCCCGGATTCATGCTCCGCTTGATTACGAATACGGTCTTCGCCTTGTCGGCGTCGATGATCGGCATGCCGAAGATCGGGCTTCCCTTGTCGTGCCGGGCGGCCGGATTCACCACGTCGTTGGCCCCGATCACCAGCGCCACGTCGGCTTCCGGCATCTCCGGATTGATCTCCTCCATCTCGATCAGCCGATCGTAAGGAATTTCGGCCTCGGCCAGCAGCACGTTCATGTGACCGGGCATGCGGCCGGCCACCGGGTGCACGGCAAACTTCACCTCCACGCCGCTTTTCGTCAGCGCGTCGTACAATTCGCGGACGCGGTGCTGGGCCTGGGCCACGGCCATGCCGTAGCCCGGCACGACGACCACGGTGCGGGCGGCGTCCATGATCTGCGCCGCATCTTCGGCCGTGGCGCTTTTGACGGACCGTTGCTCGGCTCCCCCGGCCGACACCTGAATCTGGCCGAAACCGCCGAACAACACGTTGGTGAAGGAGCGATTCATCGCCCGGCACATGATGATCGAGAGGATCAAGCCCGACGAGCCGTCCAGGGCCCCGGCGGCGATCAACAGTTTGTTGTTCAGCACGAAGCCCATGGCCACGGCCGACAGACCGGCGTAGGCGTTCAACAGGGCGATCACCGTCGGCATGTCGGCCCCGCCAATCGGGATAATGAGCATTACGCCGAACGTGAGTGCCAGCACGATGATGAGCGGAAACAGCCACCACTGGAGCGGACTGCACACCAGCCACACGCCGGCGAGGATCGCGACGGCCAACAAGGACAAATTGACCGCGTTCTGGCCTTTGTAGAGGATGGGCCGGGTGGGAATGATCTCCATGAGCTTGCCGGCCGCCATCAGACTGCCGGTGAAGGTCAGGAAGCCCAGGATCACCTCGGCCACCAGGGCGCCGGTGGCAAATCCGCTCAGCGGATGCTTGTCGGTGACCAGGAACAGATAGTACTCGGAGGCGCCTACCAGCCCGGCGGCCAGACCGCCGAAGGCGTGCGATAGGGCGGTTCGCTGGGGCACGGCCGTCAGCGGCACCATGGCCAGCGGCACGCCGAGGACGGTGCCCGCCACGATGGCGACGATGATCCAGTTGTAGCTGTGGATTTCCGGCAGCAGGAGGGTGCCGCCGATGGCCGCCACCATGGCCGCCACGCCGGAGACGATGCCCCGCCGGGCCGTGCTGGGGTGGTTCATCCACATCAACGAGAGGATGAACAGCAAGGCGGAGACCAGGTAAATCGGTTGAATGACGGTATCCATGTTCATGATTTGCCGGGCTCCCGCTTCTTGAACATCTTGAGCATTCGGTCGGTGAGCAAAAAGCCGCTGACGATGTTGGTCATCGAGGCGATCACGGCCACGGTGCCAAGAATCGTGGTGAGACCGGTTTCCTGGGTGCCGGCCAGCATGATCGATCCCACCACGGCGATGGCCGAAATGGCGTTGGTCAACGACATCAACGGCGTATGCAGCAGCCGCGAGACGTTGCGGATGACCAGTAACCCGGTGAAGGTGGCCAGCATCAGCACGTACAACAGGGTCAGAAAGTCCGCCTTCGGCGCGGTTTCCGGCCCGGCGGTTGCCAGCAGGGCGAAAGCATGGGGCCACATGGTTCAACGGGTCCTTTCGTCATAGGGTGCGTAAAACGCACCATTTCGGTTTGTTTGCGGTCAAAGCGGTGCGTTTCACGCACCCTACGCCTTGCTCCTCGCGACAATCAATTGCCTCAAGAGGCCGCCGTGCCGAGCAATTGCTCGACCCGTGGATTGACGATGCGGCCGTCGCGGGCGATCAGCGTGTCACGGATGATCTCGTCTTCCAGGTTGATTTGGACCTGCTTGTCTTTGACCAAATTGAGCAGGAAGGTGGAAATATTCTTGCCATACATCTGGCTGGCGTGCTGCGGCACCTCGGCCGGCAAGTTCAAAGGTCCAAGGATCGTCACCCTGCCTTCGACCACCGACTGGCCGGGCTGGGTTAACTCGCAGTTGCCGCCGCGTTCCGCCGCCAGGTCGACGATGACCGAGCCGGGCGCCATCTTGGTCACCATCTCGGCGGTGATCAGGATCGGCGACTTCTTGCCCGGCACGGCGGCCGTGGTGACGACCACGTCGCTCTCGGCCACCACGCGGGCCATCAACTCCCGTTGGCGCTGGTAGAACGCCTCGTCCATCTGCTGGGCGTAGCCGCCTTTGGCTTCCGCGGTGGCGGTTTCCAGCGGCACCTCGACAAACTTGGCACCCAGGCTTTGCACCTGCTCCTTGACGGCCGGGCGGACATCGTAAGCCGACACCGAGGCGCCCAAGCGGCGGGCCGTGGCGATGGCTTGCAGGCCGGCCACGCCCGCCCCGATGATGAAAACCTTTGCCGCGTTGAGCGTGCCGGCGGCCGTGATCATCATGGGGAACATTTTGGGCAAGGCTTCGGCGGCCAGCAGCACCGCGCGATAGCCGGCCACCGTGGCCTGCGACGAAAGCACGTCCATGCTCTGGGCCCGGGTGATGCGGGGAAGCAGTTCCAAGGAGAACAAGGCGATGCCGCGTTTGGCCGCTTCCGCCGCCAACTGGGGGGCGCCCAGTGGATCGCACATGCCGATGACCACTTGGCGCGGACGGTAATAGTCCAGGTCGGCCACCCCGGTCTGGGGGCTGCCGCCGGCGGCACGGACTTGCAGGACGATCTCGGCGGCAAAGGCATCCTTGCGCGAGGGGGCGATTTTGGCCCCTTTTTCGACATACTGGGAGTCAGAGTAACCGGCCGACTGTCCGGCCCCGCTCTCGATCAGGATTTCCAAGCCGGCCTTAACCAGCGGAGGGATGGAAGCCGGGATGAGTGCGACGCGACGTTCGCCGGGTTGATTCTCCCGTGGGACTGCAACAATCATGGCGCGTCAACCCCCATGGCACAGCTAGAAAGGCGATAAAATGGCTAATCCTAGCGGTGGTAACGGCAGCGGTAAAGCCCCGCTGAAGGGTGGAAATCTGCGGCTCGCCAAGGCTGTAGAGAACGGGCTCCGTCCCGTTCCGTGATACGCCGGTGGACGCCCTATTCCTCTCCCCGGAACGCCACGGAGGCCGCCGGAACGCCACGGAGGGCATTCCCTACAGAATAGATTACCGATTTTGAATGTCAAAACGCAGCAGGGCCGGCGGCTATTGTTTCCCAGACGCTTATCGCGACAATAGTTCGGGCGACGGTTAGCTCTCCCGCGATTCCGCTTGGCATGGCTTGTCAATGCTCCGGGAAGTTGCTAAAGTACGAGTTTCCTTCCTGCCCAGGCAGCCGTGCGAGTAGAGACATGCAACAGACAAAGACCTACATGGCCCGGCCCGACGATGTCGAGCAAAAGTGGTGGCTGGTGGATGCCAGCGACAAGGTGGTCGGGCGACTGGCGAGCGATATCGCGATGGTTTTGATGGGGAAGAATCGCCCCACCTACACGCCGCACGTCGACAACGGCGATTACGTCGTCGTGATCAATGCCAACAAAGTCGTGTTGACCGGTCGCAAGTGGGAGCAGAAGCAGTACGCCTGGTACACCGGCTACCCGCGCCAGCACCACGAGACGGCCGGCAAGCGCCGGCAGCGTCGCCCGGAGCTGATTATCCGCGAGGCGGTTCGCCGCATGTTGCCCAAGAATAAGCTGGCCTTCAAGACGTTGACCAAGTTGAAGATTTATGCCGGCACCGAGCATCCCCATCAGGCCCAACTCCCGGAACCGAAAGAACTTGGAATCAAGGACTAATCTTTCATGGCAGTAGTCAAAAGCAATGACATCCTGGGCACGGGACGGCGAAAGACCTCGATCGCGCGGGTGCGCATCCGGCCGGGGGAAGGCAAAATCCGCATCAACGCCCGGGACTTCGAAGCCTACTTCCTGATCACGCGCCAGCGGAACGCCGTGCTGGCTCCCCTGGAGCAGACCGGCCGGCGGACGCAGTTCGACGTGGTCATTCGCGTCGACGGCGGCGGAATTACCGGTCAGGCCGACGCTTGCAAGCTGGGCATCGCCCGGGCGCTGAAGAAGTTCGACGAGCAGTTGGGTGACGGCCTGCGTGACTCGGGTCTGCTGACCCGCGACGGTCGCATGAAAGAGCGGAAGAAGTACGGCCTGCGAGGCGCCCGGCGCGGCACGCAATTCTCGAAACGGTAGTCACCCGGCACGCTTGCAGGTGCCAGGGACGTTGGCGTGGCAGTTGTACTGCCACGCCGAGGTCGGCAGTGCAACTGCCGCCCCAACCGAGCCCGGCGGCTGCTGCTTCCGCCACGGTTGCCGTGCGTGGGTCGCCTTCCCATGAAGATTGTCTATCTTGCGGCCGGCGCGGGAGCGATGTACTGCGGCAGTTGCCTGCACGGCAACACCCTGGCCGCGGCCCTCTGCGCCGCGGGCCAGGACTGCCTGTTGGCCCCGCTGTACACGCCGCTGCACACCGACGAGGAAAACGTCGGCATTCGCCGCGTCGCCTTTGGCGGGATCAACGTCTACTTGCAGGAGCGCTGGGTGCTGTTTCGTCACACGCCGTGGGCGTTCGACCGGCTATGGAATTGGCCCCCCTTGCTCCGCTGGGTCGCGGGCCGCAGCGCCAGCGTGCGTCCCGAACATCTCGGCCCCTTGACCGTCTCGATGCTCGAAGGCGAGCACGGCCGGCAGCGGAAGGAGGTCGAGAAACTAGTGCAATGGCTCGCGCGCGACGTCCGGCCGGACATCGTGCACCTGAACAACGCCCTGCTGATCGGCGTCGCCCGGCAAATCACCCGCCGGTTGGGCGTGCCGGTCGTGTGCAGTCTGTCGGGCGAAGACAGCTTTCTGGAAAAGCTGCCCGAACCGTACCGCGGCCGGGCCCTCGACGTGTTGCGGCAGCGCGCCGGCGAAGTGGCCGCGCTGGTGGCCATGAACGGCTACTATGCCGCGTTCATGGCCGAGTACCTGGGCTTGCCGGCGTCGCGGATTCGCGTGGTTCCCCCGGGCCTGAACCTGGCCGGCCACGGCACGCGAACGTCGCGGCCGGGACCGTTGACGATCGGCTACTTCGCCCGCGTGTGCCCCGACAAGGGATTGCATCAGCTTGCCGCCGCGCTGCCGTTGTTGGCCGCCGATGCGAGCGTGCCGCCGGTGCAAGTGTGGGCGGCCGGTTATCTCGACGCGGCCGACCGGCCGTACTTCACCGGGGTCCGCCGGCAGATTGGCGAAGCCGGCCTCGGCGATCGATTCCACTACGTCGGCCCGCTCGATCGGGCGGCGAAGATCGCCTTTTTGCAATCGCTCGATCTGTTCTGCCTGCCCACGGTTTACCGCGAGAGCAAGGGGCTTTCGCTGCTCGAGGCTTGGGCCAACGCCGTGCCCGCCGTGCTGCCGGCCCACGGGGCTTTCCCGGAGATGGTCGCGGATACCGGCGGAGGAGTGCTCGTTGCGCCGAACGATCCGGCTGCCCTGGCGGCCGGCTTGAAACGCATGTTGCTGGATGCCCCGTTGGCCGCCGAGTGCGGCCGCCGGGCCCAACGCGCCGTCCACGAGCGGTATAATGCGGAGGTGATGGCACGGCGGATGATGGAAGTGTATGAGCAACATGTCTGACCTACTCATCCACGTGTCGCGCCGGGCGATGGCATGTGAGTTCGAAGTGCGCTTTCCCGCCGAACGATACCGGCAGGGCACCGAGGCTGCGCTCGAGGCGCTCGATCTGGTCGAATCGCTGGAAGCGGAGATCTCTTATTTCCAGCCCGGCAGCCAGATTTCGCGGATCAACGCCCTGGCTGCCGACGGACCGGTGGAGGTCTCGCCGCCGCTGTTCGCGCTGCTCCGCCTGGCGATGAGCTTGTACGAGGAGACCGAGGGGGCGTATGACATCACGTCGACGCCGCTGTGGGAGACGTGGGGCTTCGCCCGGCGGGCCGGCGCGATCCCGTCCGACGCACAACTGGCCGAGGCCCGCGCACGGGTGGGCGGCCACCTGGTCGAACTGGATCGAGAGCGGCGAACCATCCGCTTTCGCCGCTCCGGGGTGCGGATCAACCTGGGCAGCATCGGCAAGGGGCATGCCCTGGACGTTTGCGGTCAGCGGCTGACGGATTTGGGCATGGCCGACTTCGTGTTTCACGGCGGCCAAAGCAGCGTGTTGGCCCGCGGCTTCCACTTGCCCGAGACGCCCGACGAAAGTCCGTCCCCGTCGCGGCACTGGGAAATTGGCATTCGCGATCCTCGCCAACCGGGCCGGCGCCTGGGCATCGTGCGGCTTCATGACCGCGGCTTGGGGACTTCTTCCGGGCAGTTCCAGTCGTTTCGGCATCGGGGACGCCGCTACGGACACATCCTCGATCCGCGCTCGGGTTGGCCGGCCGAGGGGATGCTGGCGACGACGGTCGTGGCCCCCACGGCCGCCCTCGCCGATGCCTTGTCAACGGCCTTTTACGTCATGGGAGCGAGCCGGTCGCTCGACTATTGTCGCACGCACCCCGAAATCGGTGCCGTGTTGATCACCTGCCAGGACGCCGGCAGCGGCCGCGTCGAAGTCCATACCGCCGGGTTCCGCCAGGACGAGGTTGTCATAAACGAGAGTTGATGAGCGATTTGCAGCCGGAGAGGGCGCTGCATAAAATAGAGCTGGGCTGCACGCCGCTGTAGACGCGGCGGCGACAAGGAGGGATGATGCGAGTTGCACGGGCGATCATGGCGGTGGCGCTGCTTGGGCTGCTGACACCGGCTTCCCTGGCGGCCCAAGAGTTGAACCGGGTGCTGCAAAACTACCTGCACTGTTACGTGGTCGATGGCTGGGTCACCTTCGAGGGAACCCGCCTGGCCAGCGTCGGCCCCATTTTCGACGGGACGCGGCGGGAAGTCGGAGCAGAGACGCTCCACGTCCGCAACGAAAACGGTCAATGCGTGTTCGCCTACGAGCGTCGCGGCAACGAAGATCAACTGACGATCGACGTGCGAATCTCGACGGACCGTTCCGTCCGCCAGGTCCTTCTCCGGCGCACGCCCCGCGCGGCCTCGGCCGTCGTGCCCGTGGAGTTCAAACAAGTCGCCAACGAGAAGATCACGCTCACGCTGGGCTCGGGGACGGGGCAGCAGGTGTTTTCTGCTCGGAACCTCTGGCAGTTGCTGATTACGCAGCCCAAGGAGTGCCAGCAACATCTGCTGCCGATGCTGGAAGTCTTGCGGCCGAGCTGGAACCTGGCCGACACGACCACGCGCGTGGAGCAGAAATTGTTGCAGGAAGCCAACGGCGACGGTGCCGTCAATCGTGTTCGCTGGGCCGCCTTGGTGGTACAACTGGGCGACGAAAGCTTCACCAAACGCGAAGCCGCCGATCGAGCGCTACGGACGGGCAATGCCGGCGCTATCGCCTACCTGCGACAACTCGATCTGAGCCGTCTGGATACAGAACAACAATTCCGGGTCGGCCGGATCCTCGATGTCATGGCCGCGCAGAACGGCGACGATTCGGTTGAGCAGGCAGCCGCCGCGCTGGCCGTGAACCGGACCACCTGGCTGGGCCTGTTGGCGCGGCCCGACCCCTCGACCCGTCAAACGGCTGCCCGGGAACTGACGAGATTGCTGGGCCAGCCGATCCCCGTCAATCCGGCTGCCGATCCCGACAGCCAAAAAGGGCTGCGGGAGCAGTTGCGCGCGAAGATCGGGGAGAAAGAGAACTAGTGGCGCAACGCGGCATGGTTAATTGTCGGACCGGCCGCGTTTAGCCGGCGTGCTCGCACGCCGCGTGCGATTGGGAATTGCCCCATTTTCGCGGCGTGCGAGCACGCCGGCTAAACCACATAATTTTCGTGTGCCGCACTACTACGCCGGCTTGCCGTTCAGGCGGTCTTTGCCGTCGCCTGAATCTGTTCCAACGAGCGGCCCAGTTTCTTCCGCGTGCCGCGCTCCGATGACCGGGCGTCGGCAATGACGGGCTGTCCGTTGCGGAGGGCGTCGAGAAGCCGGTGGCTAATGTCGTCACCGTCCGGATGGGTACCGATGTCGCTCACGGCATCAGAAACCCCGAGCAGCACTGCTTGTCTCACGCCGTCGCGTACCCAAGAGAAGAAGTTCATCGAGGTCGTCTCCTACCCAGAATGCACAAATTAACGGCTCCGTATCGAGCGTGCGGCACATTAACGTGGCAGCGCCGGCGTGTAAAGAGCGTTTTCGCGGCCCGACGGCCCGTGGGTGCATTCCGCACTTTGCGTTTGGCACGCGATTTCGTAGAAATAGGATCTTGGTTTTGGTTGATGGGGGGTGGTTTTTGGAAAATGGCGAGGCTAGGCAATGGAATGCCGTATGAGAA